>ERZ1026968.316-NODE-316-length-22188-cov-9.505038_pt1 | contig 22188 bp, 14 predicted proteins | sample MGYA00519295_ERZ1026968 | MGnify/ENA primary metagenome ERZ1026968 (study PRJEB26926, sample SAMN06164480) | human gut metagenome | biome: ENVO:00009003; feature: ENVO:2100002; material: ENVO:00002003 | host: Homo sapiens | place: USA | collected 2012 ...
CTGTGGAGCGTGAGTATCAGGCCGCCGTCAGAATGATAAACAGCCTATGATGCTCCTTGGGATAATGGCCTTTGCGCTGATGCTGCTGGGCGACCTTAACGATGCCCGCTTGGGAAAAAAGCCGCTGAAGCTGTGCTTCCCGCTCGGAGTTTTGCTGCTTGCGGCCTCTACATACTTCGGCTGCGATTTTAAGCGTGTAAACATCATATGGTGTATTGCGGCGGGAGCGTTTCTGCTGCTTTTGCTGCATTCGCTGTTCGGCTCGTTTTCCGTGAAGGACGCTTATGTTGAGCAGCCGGGCGGACGCAGGGTGTGCGACAGGGGGCTGTATGCCATGTGCCGGCATCCGGGCGTGCTGTTTTTTGCGGGGCTGTATGTCTGCCTGCATTTTGCCGTCGGGCTTCCCACCTCGCATACATTATTATATATTGCGCTGAACCTTCTGCTGGCTGTCCTTGAGGACGGCACGTTTTTCCCGAAAGTACTGGAGGGCTATGATGAGTATAAGACGCGTGTGCCCTTCATCATCCCCACAATAGAAAGCCTGAGAAATACGTTCAGGAGATAACAGGATCTAAGATATGACCTTTCAACAGGAGCTGAGAAAATTCAGCAAGCAGCAGCTGTGGGACGAATACTGCGGCTATCTGGAGCTGAGTATAACTGAATATATGTATATCCAGCGCCGGCTCATGGAGGAGCAGATCTCCCTCTGGAGCAAGTCGGTTCTGGGCCGGAGCATCCTCGGCGATAAAAATCCCGTAACCCTGGACGAATTCAGGCGGGAGGTGCCGCTTACAAGCTATGAGGACTATGCAGATATCCTGTTCACGCGCGAGCCCTCGTACCTGCCGGAGCCTCCGGTAATATGGATCGAGACCACGTGGGAGGGCGGCTTCAAGCCCATAAAGATCGCGCCCTATACCCGCAGGATGCTCGACTCGTATAAGCATAACATCATGGCGATGGCCATGCTCGTCTCCGGTAAGGGCAAGGCGGATTTCAATATTAAGCCTGGGCACCGCTTCCTTTACGGCGGCGCGCCGCTGCCCTATGAAACGGGACTTATCCCCTCGCTCATGAATGAGGAGATGCGCTTCGAGTGGCTTCCCGACAGCGACGAGTACGCTGATCTGTCATTCAGCCAGCGCATGAAGAAGGGATTTAAAATGGCCTTTAACGGCGGCATTGATTATTTCTTCGCCATGGGCAGCGTCGCAAACTATATAACGGAGAACTTTGATAAGCAGATATCCTCCGGCGGAGGCGGCGGGGGAGTGCAGATTTCGCCTGCCATTGCAGCGAGATACCTGAAGGCGAAGTATGTGTGCCGCAAAGAGCACCGAAAAATCAAGCCCGTCGATCTTTTCAGGATCACAGGCTTTGCCTGCACGGGCACCGACGGCAAGTGCTATCGTGACAGTCTTGCCGAGGCATGGGGCGTAACGCCAGTCGAGGTAGCGGCGGGAACGGAATCGACCTGCGTCGGCTGCGACACATGGGAGCAGCGGGGCATGGTACTTTTCCCAGATTCCTGCTTTTATGAATTCATACCCGAGAGCGAAATGCTCCGCAGCCTTGAAGAACCCGACTATACGCCCGAGACCTGTCTTATGGACGGGGTGAAAACGGGCGGCCTGTATGAGCTTGTTATCAGCGTGCTGCACGGCGGAGCATTTATGCGCTACCGCATCGGCGACGTGTACCGCTGCACGGAGGGAGTGAAAAACGGCTCTGTTCCGCGCTTTACATATGTCGACAGGATACCTACCGTCATTGATATAGCAGGCTTTACCCGCATAACCGAAAAGTCTGTAAACGAGGTAATAAGGATATCCAAGCTCGGTATCGGCGACTGGGTCGCCTGCAAGGAGTATGATTCGGACAATACGCCATTCCTGCATATGTATCTTGAGGTAACGCCGGAGGCAAAGCAAAGCGATGTTGTCACAAAGCAAGTGCTCACGGAGCATCTTTCGGTGTATTTCAGATATTTTGACAGCGATTATAAGGATCTGAAGAAGCTTTTGAATATTGAGCCCCTTCAGATCACGGAGCTGCCGTATGGAACGATATCAGGCTTTGAACAGCGGCAAGGCAAAAAGCTCAGACGCATAAATCCGGATGCCCTGTTGCTGCACAAAATGCTTGATAGCGTGAAGCTTACCGATTATTCTTCGGAGGATGACGAATGAATGTTTCGTATATTTATATAAATATTGCCGCCTGCCTGTGCTTTTCGCTTATGTTTGTGGCGTTCTGCGCGGCAGAGCGCAGCAGGGAAATGCGCGCATGGCTCGTCCTTCTCGGGGATATGGTACTCTGGTCGGGCGGCTCGCTGTTCATGCGGCTGAACGTGTACCCAAGCTATCAGTTCTGGTACTACGTGTCTCTTCTGTCGCTGTTTTCAATAGCTTTCCTCGTCTACAACTATGTGTATCAGTTTGCAAATATAAAAAACGGTCTTGAGCGTCTGGTGTGTTTTATAGTAACGCTGGTGATTCTTGCCGTATCCGCGACGGGCTTTTTCCTCGCGCCTCCGGAGCTTTCAATAAACGAAAACGGCATGGCGGTATATACCTACAGCATGGACTGGAAGATAGCCATACCCACCGTGCTGCTTTTGCTGATCGTTTTTTGTATTATCAAGATGTTCCGGAAGATCCTTGAGGAGAAGGGCAAAAAAGCCCCTGGGGTTATTGAGCTTATAATCGGCTGCTTCCTTCTGGCCTTCGGGAATATTATTCAGATTCTGCCGGGAAACGATTTTCCTTGGGATACGCTTTTCGGCGCCGCTTTTGCCATTATGTTCATCATCTCCCTGTACAGGCGAAGGATGTTTGACACAAAGCAGGTCATATCCAGCAGTATTCTTATGCTTGCTTCGGCTGTGATGTGCGTTATCGCGGCGGCATATTTCTTTGACAGAACCGCAGATTTTATGAGAAAATTCGGCGGTCACTTAGGAAATCCCGAGACTGAGGCATTCGTGCTGCTGGCCGCCGTACTCTTTATTGCGGTAGCCTCGTTCCGAAAGCTTCTTATCGCCATATTCTCGGATGAGGAACAGCAGGGCTATCGTATTAAAAAATACAGTGACTGCGTCTCCAAGACCCTGAATATCGACAGTATACTCAGAGAGACTGTCAAAACAGTAAGAACAGAGGTCAACGCGAATCAATTGTATATCTGCCTGCTGCAGGACGGGAAATATGTGCCCGTGTGCAGCGCCATGCCTCTCAAGCCCGCCGACTTCACTATCGCGGCCGACCATCCCTGCGTCAGGTATTTTGAGAGCGGGGAGGGCGGCTCAAACCACATCGTACTCAGGGAATTTGAAGCAAACCCGCTGTATAAATCGGTCTGGGGTGAGGAGCGGGAGCTGTTTACCGCCCACGGTATATCCTGCATCTGTGCTCTGAAGGATGGAAACAGCGTCGTCGGACTTCTGCTGCTGGCTGAAAAGGAAAAGGGCATGGGCTATACCTACGCCGATTTTTCATTCCTGAACACGATCTCCTCCATTGCCTCCATTGCTATCAAAAACGCCGCTTTGTATAAGCAGGTGGCTGAGCGCGAGCATCTTTTCTCCAGCATGACGGCCTTTATACCGAATGTAATACTTATAAAGCCCAAGGGCGAGGATAAATTCTGCTTTATCAGCGCAAACACTGAGCGGGTGCTGGGGCTGAAATACGATTATTTCGCGGAGCGCTCGCCGAAGCAGGTGCTGCATGAATGCATGAGCGAGGAAAACGCGTCGGCTGTGATGCAGTGCCTTAAGAATAACGGAGGAAGGAGCTGCACGCTGGATATACCGTTTACTTCGGGCGAGCGTCAGGAGCTGACGCTGCGCTGCGCTTTTTCGCCAATTGTATCAAACGGCGTGGTGTCGCACTACGTCTGCGTTGCAAACGATGTGACAAACTATATCGAGGCTCAGATCCTCCTTAAAAACTCCGTTGAGCTTGCGCAGGATTCCAGCAGGGCAAAAGGCGAATTCCTGTCCCACATGTCCCACGAGATACGAACTCCCATGAACTCCATCGCGGGGCTAACCTACCTTGCCCGGGAAATGGTAGGCGAGGGAAAAGATGACGAGCTGCGCGACTATCTCAACCAGATAGATCAGGCGTCGCAGTATTTGCTGAGCCTGCTCAACAACATAATGGATATGAGCAAAATAGAAAGCAGCAAATATGAACTGCGCTTAAAGCCGTTCAATATATGCGATGTTTTCGATGAGATATATTCCGTTTTCAGCGCTCAGATGAGCTCTAAGGGAATAGAATTCACGCTGGACACCGACGGGATTAAGCGCGCCGGCGTGCAGGGGGACGAGATATCCCTGAGAAAGATACTTAATAACCTGCTATCCAACGCAAATAAATTCACCTGCGCGGGCGGTAGCGTTAAGCTTCTGGCGTCTCAGAAGCTCATAACAGAAAAATCCGCGCTTTTGCATATTGAGGTTTCCGACACCGGCATCGGCATCAGCGAGGACTTCATGGAGCATATTTTTGAGCCGTACACGCAGGAGATGAGCGAAAGCGGCGGCAGAGCGGCGGGAAGCGGACTTGGCATGGCGATCTGCAAAAGCATGATCGACCTTCAGGACGGCACGATATCCGTAAAGAGCCGGCCGAGCGTGGGAACGACCTTCTTCGTGGATATTCCCTATGCCCTGAGTGCTGCTATCGCAAAGGAAGAGGCGGAAATAGACTGTACATCTCTTCGCGGAAGGCGTATAATGGTGGTCGACGATGTTCTTATCAATACCGTTATAACCCGCCGTCTGCTTGAGCGGCACGGAGTGACGGTCGACTGCGCGGAAAACGGTATTGAGGCAGTTGAGCTGTTTAAGTCGAAGACGGACTATTATTACGACTGCATCCTTATGGATATTCAAATGCCGGTGCTTGGCGGCATTGAGGCAGCCGAGGAGATAAGGGCTGTTAAAAAGCGCTATTCGGCGCTGGTGCCTATAGTGGCCATGACTGCGGATGCCTTTATAAACGATAATCACAGGGGCGCCGGCGAATTTTGCGATTACATAATTAAGCCCGTCAAGCCCGAGGAGCTATACGCAAAGCTTGTACACATATTTTTAGAAAGTGATCGAGGAGCACCCAATTGAAAGCATTTTTTACGAAAGGACAGGCTGCTGCCGATAAATTATGGAACGGCAGCTGTTATCTTCCTGTTCTGCTGATAATTGCGGCGGCTGCACTGCTGACGGATGCAAATCTGGAAGGCATGTTCATATATGTGCTTATTGCCGTCTTGTTTCTGATCTTCTCCGATGATCTGATGTCGATCGTCGCTCCGGTTCTGTTTGTGCTGCTCATGTCGGTCAAGTACTACAGGGATTATACTGTGCTGATCGACTATATGTGGTACGCGATAGTGCCGTTTGCGCTGGCTCTGATATTCAATCTGATTTGTTACCGCCGTCCATTGATCAGGGGCAGATTTACCTATCCGCTCATCGCAGTTACTGCGGCGCTTATTCTGGGTGGCTGCGGGGCGATATCCGCAGAGGAATATTTTAAGCCTGTAAGCCTGTATTACACGCTTGGGCTCGGCTTGGCGATGCTGGTTTTATATCTGCTCGCCCGTTCACGGCTCGAAAACGAAAGAAAGTACGAAAGGACGGAGCGTCTGGCCGAGATACTGTATGCTGCGGGGCTTGTTGTCATTCTAACGATCATTGCCTTTTACGCGTCGAACTTTGAAAAGTTTCTCGAAAAAGGAAGCGTACTGTTCTATAAGCCGCGCAATTATGCGACAAGCGTTCTGCTGATGTGTCTGCCGATGTGCTGCATCATGGTTAAAAGGAGTAACCTTCACCTAATTGGAATGGGCCTCATGTATGCCGCGATGATCCTTTCCGGCTCCAGAAGCGGACTACTTTTCGGTACGCTTCTTTTCGCCGTCTGCGCCGTATACATTTATATTAAGAACAAAGACAGCCGCAGGCTTTACAGGTGGATCGCGGTCATCCTTGCAGTTCCGGTATGTTATTTTGCCGTGAAATATATCCCCGAGCTTTACTCCAGCAGACTTATAAACGGAAACTTCATTTCCTCTGAGGAGACCAGAGTTGCGTATATAAGGCTTGGAGTGGCAAACTTCCTCGGTCATCCCGTGTTTGGCCTCGGTATCGGCAATGTAAAGGATATTGAGGTGTTCAAGGCGATCGTTCCCGGCAGCATTGTGTTTTATCATAACATGGTGATACAGGTCATAAGCTCGATGGGGCTCTTGGGCATAGCGGCCTATTGCTGGCATTTCATCGCCAGAGCGGGACTTATCTGGAAAAACCGCCGCAGAGAGCGGTTTGCAGTCTGCGGATTTTCATATATCGGAATTCTGCTGATGAGCCTAACCAACCCCGGCATATTCTGCCCGTTTCCTGAGGCGGGGCTGCTGGTGCTTATTTTCGCACTGCTTGAGAAGGAAAGTGAAAAACAGTAATAATATATTGGAGGAAGAAGAATGAAAAAACTCATAAGCATCGTGCTGGCGCTGCTGGTGATCGTCTCCCTTGTGCCTGTTACGGTACTGGCTGCGGACGGCGACCATGAAACAGTGACCGGCACCATCATGTTCAATGCCGGACATGACGATTCGGAAACGGATCATCCCTGCCCCTTTACTTACAGCGACGCATATTTTACCGATACCGCGTATAACTATCGTCAGGATCTCGCAACGGTCACGATGGCTATGTGCCTGGCGTCGGGAAATGTGGCGGATCCTGCAAGATACAAGGAAGGACCGGCAAACCTCAAGAGCTTCTTTGATCAGATAGGCTTTGAGGACTTTGAGACAAACGCGGATTTTATCAGCCGTCCCAGCCGAAACACTTTCGGCGTCGGCATCGCTAACAAGGAAATACTAGTTAACGGCGAAAAATATACCGTTATCGGCATTGGCCTGCGCGGCTGCGGCTATTATGCCGAGTGGGCCGGCGACCTGAACGTCGGCCTTGAGGGAGAGCACACAGGCTTTGCCATCTGCCGCGACACTGCACTTAAGTTCCTTAAGGAGTACCTTGCAAATCACCCCGAGATCACGGGCAATATCAAGATCTGGTGCACCGGCTACAGCCGCGGCGCGGCAGGCGCGAATATGCTCGGCGGCAGACTCGACGATATGATAATGTCGGGTGAGAAAGTCGGCAAAAACGTCTCTCTCGCGGTCGAGGATCTCTACATTTATACATATGAAGCTCCCATGGGCGCCGATGCCGGTAATGTAAATAAAAAAGTCTACAATAACATTCACAATATTGTCAACTACAATGACCTTGTAGTGAAGGTCGCGCCCGAATGCATGGGCTTTGCCAGATACGGCGTTGATCATGTTATGCCTTCGGCTAAGCTTGACGCGGACTATGCTCAGCTCAAGGCGAATATGCTGGAGGTTTTCGGAACCTTTGAGAATGCGGGCGAGTACCGCATCGATAATTTCAAGTACGTCACCGTGACCCCCGGGGCGACCGCCGATAAGATCATCAGCAGCATCAAGGGAAATGTTATGACCCAGGGCGAGTTCCTTGACGGCTTTGTTGAAAAGCTCTTCACAAAGGTGTTTACTACGAGAGCCGAGGTGTACGCAGCACAGGACGACCTGCAGGAGCTTGTACTCCCGTTCATAGGAACATATCCCGACCAGTGGGATACTGTAAAGCAGAGCCTTGCCGACAATGCAAGGGAAAATCTCGCGGAGATAATGGCGGCGCTCCTTAGCGGCAGCGAGGATTCCGCTGCGGCGGTGATCGCAAACGTCATTCTCGACACGATGCGCGAGGCAGGGATCACAGAGTATAACGCGGCTCAGATCAGGAACATGATAAAGCCCCTTGTTTCGGTGCTGATGAAGCTTGTGGCAGCTTGCCCGAATGAGACGGCGACGCTGCTGTATAACATCGTTGGCATCATGTCCGCCCACTACGGTGAGCTGGGTATGTCGTGGATGATGTCCATCCCCGATGACTATATGATAGAAAAGCAGCTTGCCGCGTCCGACGATCTTCTGCCGTTTGTGGATGTGGCCAAGGGCATGTGGTGCTATGATGAGGTCAGCTATGCTTATGAAAACGGCATTATGAAAGGCAAGACCGCGAATACCTTCGTGCCCGACGGATCTGTCACCAGAGGTCAGGTTGTAACGGTGCTGTACCGTCTGGCAGGGGAGCCCTCCGTCAAGGGTCAGATCTGCCCGTTGACAGACCTGAGCGCCTCATGGTGTCAGGATGCGATTATCTGGGGCTATAACAGCAAGGTCGTAAAGGGCTTTGCCGACGGCACCTTCGGAACCGATGTGAAGGTGACCCGCGAGCAGCTTGCCGCGTTCCTGTACAGATATGCCGACGCCTTTGTGTATGGCGGCAAGATCTCGGCAGGCAGCGACTTTGCCGCAAGCTTCAAGGATGAAGCTGCCGTGAGCGCGTTTGCGAGAACGGCAATGATCTGGGCAAACGAAAACGGCATCGTTAACGGGACAAAGGACGGCAGGCTTAATCCTAAGGGCGATGCCAGCCGCGCGGAGTTCGTGTGCATGATCGCGCGCTTCGACCGGAACATAGTAAAATAAGTAAAAAATCGTACCGCTTTACGGCGGTGCGATTTTTTACGCTAACAACTAAATTGTACACAAAAATACAATTATGCCAGAAGTTTAAGAAATCTCAAAATTAAATAGTGAAAAATGCACAAATGCCCCAACAATTTATTTCTTTAAATCCATATTTTTTGGCTTTAATTTTTTGTAAATAAGTGTTATAATATTATGCAATGATAGGTGTATCAAGGTAAATGCTCCATATATTGGCATGGGGCGGCTATCCTATGTTTAGGATGGGATGGAATTTAACAAAAGATTGGAGGAAAAAATATGAATCTCAAAAAACGTGGGCTTGCTCTGCTCATGTGCATCTGCATGATCATGACGCTGCTTCCCGTAGCGGCATTCGCGGATGATGCCGCCGTTGTGTACGGACAGTATGAAAACGGCGAGTGGGCGCAGGATCCAAATGCCAACGGTACTGTTACCTCGGATAACATTACCCTCAGCAAAACCGCCGAGCCTGTTCCGGGATCGGCTGATACGTATAAAGTTGACCTGAAGGTAGTCACGACCACCACGACTACCTCAGTAGCCCCCGGCTCTGCTGCGACGGTGCTGGTCATCGATGTATCAGGTTCGATGCAGACCTGTGCTACCTGTAATGAGGCTAGCTACTGGGGTTATTATTATCATGCCGATGGCTGTGCAACTGGTCATAGCGGGGAGGTAATCTATGATGATTCGAGGATGAAGTCTGCTGTAAATGCCGCGATCAGCTTCCTTGACAGCTACAAGGGCGATACATCCGGCGTTGGCCGCTATGTATCTCTCGTTTCCTTTTCCGATAGTAGCTCTCTGAAAACAGATTGGATAGATGTTTCCACGAAAGACGGGTACAATAGTGTGGTAGCCGCCTTGAACAGTCTTAGAGCAAGCGGAGGAACAAACACTCAGGCAGGGCTTAAGACCGCAAAGACGCAGTTTGACAAGCAGTCAGTTTCCGCCGTCGCGGCTGATGCAAGGAATACCATCCTTCTTACGGACGGCATACCTACATATGGTACTTACGGACATGGTAATGGAACAGGAAACACCAAAGAAATCAGTAAGGATACTCAGGATGCGGCAACTTCGCTTAAGCGAAGCTCAAAGCTATATACCGTGTGCTTTGGCGCAGCCAGAGACACCGTGTATCTGCCTGACGGAGGAAGCGATACATGCGGCAATTTCCTTAAGAATTACGTTGCTTCAAATGAGACCGGCAAGACCTACGCCTATAATGCAGGTAATACAGCAGAGCTTATGAATGCGTTTAAGGCGATAACCGATGATATCACCACCGGTATCACCAGCGGTCTCAAGGTTACCGACTCTGCCGGAAAGAACATTGACATGACCGCTCCCAGCGAGTATGTTAGCGTTGAAAACGGCTACGAGTGGACGCTCAGCGACCCTGTCGTTACGACCGACGGCAACAAGACCACCTATACTTACAGCGTAAGCTACATTGTTAAGCTCGACACCTCCGCTGAGGGCTTCGAGGACGGTAGATATTATCCCACGAACGGCGAGACCTATCTTACCTACACCGATGCCGACGGCAACGAGAAAACTCTCAATTTTGAAATCCCCGGCGTAAAGGGTACGGCTCCCCGCTACACCGTTACCTATAATAAGGGTGCAAACGGCAATCTTGCCGGTCAGGATAACGACGGTAATGTCGTAAGCTCCGGCATCAAGATCCACAGCAATACCCCCGCCGCCCCCGCCGTCACTCCCGATGAGGGCTACTACTTCACCGGCTGGGATAAGGAGATTGCTGCAACCGTTACCGCGGACGTGACCTACACGGCTCAGTACTCGGCAAAGAACGAGATCACCGTCAAGGCAAACAGCTTAACGGTTCCCTATGATGGAAGCGAGAAGAGTGTTTCTGGCTTTGAAACTCTTAAATTTACCGTTAACGGTCAGAACTACACCGTAGAGGGGCTCTCTGCGAGCGCAAAGGGAACAGATGCGGGAACCTACCCGTCTGTTGTCAAGGGTACTGCCGTTGTTAAGGACGCAAACGGCAACGATGTTACCAAGCAGTTCAATGTAAAAACTGTTGACGGCTATCTGAAGATCACCCCTGTCACCGACGAAGTGACCGTAACCATTACCGGCAACCATGACAGCAAGGTCTATACCGGCAGTGAGCAGTCCGTCACCGGCTTTACCACCGACGTGGGCGATAAGGATATCACAGTCGCGCTTGCAGACGGCGCAAAGGCCGAGGCCAAGGGTACGAACGTCGGCAATTACAAGATGGGTCTTAAGGAAGCTGACTTCAACGTCACCTCCAAGAATTACAGCAACATCAAGGTCGTCGTCGTAGACGGCTACCTCGATATCACACCCGTCACTGACGAGGTCGTAGTTACCATCACCGGCAACCACGAGAGCAAGGTCTACAACGGCAGCGAGCAGACCGTAGAGGGCTACACTACCGACGTAGGTAATAAGGCCATCAACGTCGCGCTTGCAGACGGCGCAAAGGCCGAGGCCAAGGGCGTAAACGTCGGCAATTACCAGATGGGTCTGACTGAGGACAGCTTCAAGGTTGAATCCGATAACTACAAGAATATCAAGGTCGTAGTCGTAGACGGCTATCTTGATATTACAAAGGCTGAGCTTCCTGTCGGCTTCACCGGTGAATCCGCCTCTAAGGCCTATACCGGCAGCGAGCAGGAGATCACCGGCATCACCGCAGTCGGCCTGCTGGACGGCCACACCTATGCGGGACTGAGCTACAGCGCGAAGGGTACGGCGGCAGGCGTATATGACGGTACTTTCTCCGGCAACCTTGTCATCAAGGATGCAAACGGCGCAGATGTTACCGAAAACTATATCGTCACCAAGACCCCCGGCAAGCTGACCATCACTCAGACCGAGGCCGAACTCAAAATCACCGCAAACAGCAATAGCTGGGTATACGACGGTAAAGATCACGCAGACGGCGGATACACCGTCACCTTTGGCAGTGAGAAGTATGAGGTCAAGGCGGGCGAGAGCGCAACTCTCTCCACCGGCGACACTGTTACCGCGGTCGTCACCAAGACCGTCAAGCACGTTTCCGATACCGCCGAGGGCAACAATGTGATCACAAAACTCACCGTGAGCAACGAGGACAGCTACAAGACCGTTACCAAGGAAAACGGAACTCTCACGATCAAAGCGGCGCCTCTGACGATCACCGCAGGCTCCAGCTCCGAGCCGTACGTCAATGGCATCGTGATCTGCAATGAGTATACAAATACTCCGCTTGTTGACGGCGACAAGATCGCGTCCATCAAGATCACCGGCAAGCAGGACGGCCCCGGCCGTTCGGACAACGTTCCCTCCGACGCTGTCATCAAGAACGCAGCTGGTGAGGATGTTACCAAGGATTACGATATCACCTATGTAAACGGTGTGCTTGAAGGCATTCCCATCCTCGAAAAGGGCGAGCACTTCAACTACATCATGGGTTATAAGGACGGCACCATTCGCCCGAATAACAACATTACCCGCGCAGAGGTGGCGACTATCTTCTTCAGACTCTTTGAGGACAGCAGCCGCGAGTACTTCTGGAAAGAGACCAACGACTTTACGGACATTTCCGATACCTATTGGGCGTCCCCCGCGATCTCTACTCTGACCAATGCAGGCATTCTCAAGGGCTTTACCGACGGTACATTCAGACCCAATGAGCCCGTAACCCGCGCACAGATGGCAACCATCATTGCCCGCTTTGCAAAACTCACCGATAATAAGGTGACCTTCAATGACATTGACGGCCATTGGGCACGGGAATCCATTGAGCTTGCCGCAGGCAACGGCTGGATAAACGGCTATGAGGACGGCACCTTCCGCCCCAACAACAACATCACCAGAGCCGCCACGATGGCAATGATCAACAGAGTTCTTGAACGCCATGTGGAAAATGTTGAGGATCTTCTCCCCGACATGAATGTATGGATCGACAACATGGATCCCAGCTACACCTTCTACTTCGATATTCAGGAGGCGACCAACTTCCACGAATGCGAGCGTATAGACAACAGCCCCAATGAAAAATGGACTGCAAAGCTCGAAGATATCGACTGGACGAAATACGAGTTCTAAGCTCAGTATGGATCACAAGGCAGTGCTAAACTGCCTTGTGATTTTTATATTTCTGTGATATGATATAACAGATAGTGTAAAGGAGGCTTTCGGTATGGACAGATTTAAATTAGTATCCCCTTATGCCCCCATGGGCGACCAGCCGGAGGCTATTGAACAGCTGGTGCGCGGTATCGAAAACGGCCTTGATGAGCAGGTTTTGCTGGGAGTTACCGGCTCGGGTAAGACTTTCACCATGGCAAGCGTTATTGAAAAGCTCAACCGTCCAACGCTTGTACTTGCCCATAACAAAACTCTGGCGGCGCAGCTTTGCGCAGAATTCAGGGAGTTTTTCCCAGAAAACGCCGTCGAATACTTTGTCTCATATTATGATTACTATCAGCCGGAGGCGTATATCCCGCATACGGATACCTTCATTGAGAAGGACAGCTCGATAAACGACGAGATCGAGCGCCTGCGCCACAGTGCGACGTCAAGCCTTTTTGAGCGCAGAGACGTCATAGTGGTCGCCTCGGTGTCGTGCATCTACGGCCTCGGCGATCCTATCGACTATAAGAGCATGGTAATATCGCTCAGACCCGGGCAGATACGCCGCTTTGACGAGCTTCTGCGCAAGCTCATCGAGATACGCTATGAACGCAACGATATTGCCTTTGAACGCAATATGTTCCGTGTTCGGGGCGATACGCTTGAGATATTCCCAGCGTATTCAAATGATAAGGCAATAAGAGTGGAATTTTTCGGCGACGAGATCGAAAGAATAAGCGAAATAAACGTTGTGACCGGCGCGGTGCTGCGCTATCTTAACCATGTCGCCATTTATCCAGCCAGCCATTATGTTGTAGGCAAGGACAAAATGACTCGTGCGATCAATGATATCCGCGCGGAGTGCGAGGAGAGGGTCAGATACTTTGAGGAAAACGGTAAGCTCCTTGAGGCGCAGAGGATATCCCAGCGGACAAATTACGATATTGAAATGATGCAGGAGCTCGGCTATTGCTCGGGCATTGAGAACTACTCCAGAATAATCTCAGGCCGAGCCGTAGGCAGCGCGCCTATGACGCTGCTCGACTATTTCCCGAAGGACTTTTTACTTTTCGTGGATGAGAGCCATGTTACACTACCGCAGGTGAGGGCCATGTACCGCGGTGACCGCGCCCGCAAGGACTCTCTTGTCGAGTATGGCTTCCGCCTGCCCTCGGCATATGATAACCGTCCGCTTAAATTTGAAGAATTTCAGGAGAGAATAGATCAAGCGGTTTATGTTTCCGCAACTCCGGGAGACTTTGAGCGTGAGAGGGCGGGGCAGATCGCCGAGCAGATAATAAGACCGACCGGACTTCTGGATCCGGAGATATCCGTCCGCCCCATCGAGGGACAGATAGACGATATAATAAACGAGATAAATGCCCGTGTTGAGAAAAACCAGCGCACACTGGTTACGACGCTGACGAAAAAAATGGCGGAGGATCTCACCGAATATCTCGGCAATGCGGGAATAAAATGCCGCTATATGCATCATGATATAGGCGCTATCGAGCGCATGGAGATAATACGCAGCCTGCGCCTGGGCGATTTTGACGTGCTTGTCGGCATAAATCTTCTGCGCGAGGGTCTTGACCTGCCGGAGGTAAGCCTTGTGGCTATTCTAGATGCTGATAAGGAGGGCTTCCTGCGCAGTGAAACGAGCCTTATTCAGACGATAGGCCGAGCGGCCCGCAACGCGGAGGGACTGGTCATAATGTACGCGGACACCGTGACGCGCTCAATGAGGATCGCCATTGACGAGACTGAGCGCCGCCGCGCAAAGCAGGCGGCGTATAACGAGGCAAACGGCATAGTTCCCAAAACAATAATAAAGAGCGTGCGCGAGCTTATCGAGATCTCGAGCGAGAGCGAGCGGACGATTAAACGAGCCGACGGCGTTAAAATGACCCGAAGCGAGCGCAAAGAGCTCATAGAAAAGCTTGAAAAAGAGATGAAAGCCGCCGCAAAAATGCTGGAGTTTGAGCTTGCAGCCCAGCTCCGCGATGAGATAGTCAGACTGCGCGGTGAGGAAAAGAAATGAAACTCGTAATTTTAGACGGCAACAGCATAGTAAACAGAGCCTTTTACGGTATCCGCCAGCTGAGCGCTCCCGACGGAACGCCGACAAACGGCGTCTACGGCTTCCTTGCGATACTGAGAAAGCTCATTGACGCCGAAAAGCCCGACAGCCTGTGCGTGGCCTTTGACCTCAAAGCGCCCACTTTCAGGCACAAGCGCTATGACGGCTATAAGGCACAGCGCAAGGGCATGCCTGAGGAGCTGGCCGTGCAGATACCCATTCTCAAGGAAGTACTCGATGAAATGGGAATACTGCGCCTTGAGCTTGAGGGCTATGAGGCGGATGATCTGCTTGGAACTGTCGGAAAGCGCTGCGAGGCCTCCGGCTGGGAATGCCGCATAGTGACCGGCGATAAGGACAGCTTTCAGCTCATAAGCGATACCACCCATGTCTGCCACGTCAAAAGCCGTATGGGTCAGACGGAGACGAAGGAATACACGCCGGAGCTTTTCCGTGAGGAATACGGCTTCGAGCCTGTCCATATCATCGACCTTAAGGCGCTCATGGGCGATACCTCGGATAATATCCCCGGAGTTCCTGGTGTTGGAGAAAAGACAGCCATTGATCTTGTGCAGAGGTATACTACACTGCAAAACATATATGATAAGCTAGATGAGCTTGATATAAAGGAAGGCGTACGTAAAAAACTCCGTGAGGGCAGGGAGAGCGCGGAGCTTTCCTACGAGCTTGCAACTATATGTACGTCGGTTCCTGTTGAATTTGATCCTGCCGACGCGCTTTGGCATGAAAATTACAGAGACGGTCTGTACTGTCTTTTCAAAAAGCTTGGCTTTAATAAATTTATTGAAAAATGGGGGATAGAGGCTCCGCAGGAGACTGACGTGGCAGGGGAGATCACCCATATGAATACGTCCGATGCTCCGACTTATGATGAGCTGTGCGCCGCCGTGAATGTTGCGGAGTTTGTAGCGGTCACTGCCGGAGAAAATCTTGACAGTCTTGAAATATGCGACGGCAAAACCGTTTACACAGTACATTGGAGCGCCTTGGGCGACAGCTACGATAAGCTGCTGCGGCTCGTATTCTCCGATGGCGTGAAGAAAGCCTCCCACAATGTCAAGGAGCTCATGTCGCGGCTTTTGGCCGAAGGCCTTCCGCTCGACGGCTTTATATACGATACCGCCCTAGCCGCATATCTTCTAGACGCTACGGAGAGCGATTATGAACTGCGGCGAGTGTCTATGCGCTATTGCGGCTCGGAGCTTGCCGGCGCCGAGGCTATATACAGACTGACACCGGTCACTGGGGAAAAGCTTAGGGAGCTTGAGATGGATAAGCTGTATTACGAAACGGAGCTTTCGCTGTGCAGAGTGCTTGCAGAGATGCAGAGCACCGGATTTATGGTGGATAGAATGGCGCTCAGCAGCTTCGGCGATAGTCTCACAGGCTCTATCGACGCTCTGCGGGATGAGATCTATGCGCTGGCAGGCGGGGAATTCAACATCAATTCCCCTAAGCAGCTTGGCGAGGTACTTTTCGAGCGGCTCATGCTGCCTGCGGGCAAAAAGACTAAGACCGGCTGGAGCACGAGCGCGGACGTCCTTGAAAAGCTGCGGGGAAAGCACCCCATAATCGAGATGATACTTGATTACCGCATGCTTACTAAGCTCAAATCCACCTATGCCGACGGGCTTTTGAAGCTCATCGGCAAGGACGGCCGTATCCGCACGAACTTCCAGATGACCGTTACAGCGACCGGAAGGCTGTCCAGCACCGAACCCAATCTTCAGAATATACCCGTCAGAAAAGAGCTGGGCAGCCAGATAAGAAAAATGTTCATCGCATCCAAGGGCAAGGTGCTTGTTGACGCTGACTACAGCCAGATAGAGCTCAGGCTCCTTGCCCACATCTCCGGCGATGAGCATATGCAGGCCGCATTCATGAGCGGCGAGGATATCCACAGAGTGACGGCGTCGCAGGTATTCAATACTCCGCTGAGCGAGGTAACGAGCCTCCAGCGAAGCCGCGCTAAGGCGGTCAATTTCGGCATAGTTTACGGCATATCCTCATGGTCGCTGGCTCAGGATATCGGTGTTTTTCCCAACGAGGCGAAGGCGTATATGGACGCATATCTTGAAAAATACAGCGGTGTGCGCGAATATATGAAAAGTATCGTGGAGAAGGCCAAGGCCGACGGTTACGTCAAGACCCTGTATAACCGCCGAAGAGCCCTTCCTGAGCTTAAGTCGGCAAACTTCAATACACGCTCATTCGGGGAGAGAGTGGCGCTTAATATGCCCATTCAGGGCACCGCCGCCGATATAATAAAGCTTGCCATGGTAAATGTTTATAACAGGCTCAGGGCTGAGGGGCTTGAGTCAAAGCTCATCCTTCAGGTACATGATGAGCTCATCTGCGAATGCCCCGAGCATGAGGCTCAGCGCGTTGCCGAGCTTCTAAGCGAGGAGATGAGCGGAGCCGTGCAGCTCAGCGTACCGCTGACGGTAGACGCCAAGATCGGGCACAGCTGGGCGGAGGCACACTGATATGTTAAGCTATGAGGAAGCCGGATATGTGCTCGACGACCTGGTCGACGCTCTGCCGGAGGAAATTTTCCACAATTTAAACGGGGGTATAAGCTTCGTGGAGGAGACCCGCCGGAGCGAGGACGGGCGCTATACCCTCGGCACATATTTCCGAAACGGTATGGGGCGGTATATTGAGCTGTATTACGGCTCATTTGTGGAGCTCTACGGCGAAATGGACGACGAGCTGTTCCGCAGCAGGCTTAAAAAGACCCTGCATCATGAGCTTACGCATCATATTGAAAGTCAGGCGGGCGACAGAAGCCTTGAGCGTTGGGATGAGCGGCAGTCGGAGCTGTGCGGCTTTAACGGCATCGACGTAAAAAGTATACTGTTTGTATGTGATGACAACACATTATCGCTGATCGCGGAGGCGATTTTCAACGCCAATAAGGAAAGTGTTTGCCCCGATGTGAGCTGCTGCTCTGCAGGGCTCAAGCAGTCAGGCCGGATCGACCCGCGGGCTGAAAAGTGCTGCGGCGGGCTTGGAATATCCCTTCCTCAGCGAAGACCTGCGGCCGTTGATCGTCTGATGATAGAAAATAACGACATTGTGCTGTGCATGACGGCGCAGCAGGCGGAGGAGCTCGCGGCGGAGTATAAGGAGCTTGACGAACGGATCATGTGCCTTGCAGAGGATGATATAATGCCGCCGCTGCTGCCTATGGGCTGGAAAAAGTGCATTACTCGCATTGAGGACGAGGTGCTCGCGGTGATCGACGAGCTCAACCAGGAGGTCTATTGATGATAAGGGTAACGGACGCCGGTCTGCATCATATCGACGCCATAGAGACTATGGAGAGGAAGTGCTTTTCAGTGCCGTGGACGCGGGAGATGCTCATCAGGCAGCTTCCCGATGATATGCATATCTTCCTTGTGGCTGAGAATGACCTCGGCGAAGCTGTCGGCTATGTCGGGCTCATGTATGTTCTGGATGAGGGATATATATCAAACGTCGCGGTATCGCCGGACTGGCGCAGACGCGGGATAGGGGACATTCTTATCGAAGAGCTTATACTGAGGACTCGGTCAAAAAAGCTCAGCTTCGTCACGCTTGAGGTACGAAAGAGCAACCTTGCGGCGCTTGAGCTGTATAAAAAACACGGATTTTCCGAAGTCGGCAGACGCAGAAACTACTATGAGCGTCCTACAGAGGATGCGATACTTATGACAAGATTTCTTAGTGAGGAAGATCAATGAAAATACTCGCATTTGAGTCCTCCTGTGACGAGACTGCCGTCGCGGTGGTGGAAAACGGAAGAAAAGTAATAACCGATCAGATATTCTCACAGGCAGATCTGCACGCTATTTACGGCGGAGTTGTGCCGGAGATAGCCTCCCGCAGCCATGTGGAGGTGATATCCCGACTTGCGCAGCGTGCGATAGAGGCAGCGGGTATATCAAAAAGCGATATAGACGCGGTGGCCGTTACCTATGCCCCAGGGCTTATTGGTACGGTGCTTGTGGGGCTGAATTTCGCAAAGGCGGCGGCGCTCAGTCTCGGGGTACCGCTGATACCGGTGCATCATATAAAAGGCCATGTCGCAGCAAACTATATAGCCTATCCGGATCTTGAGCCGCCGTTTTTGTGCCTTGCCATATCAGGCGGCAACACGCTTATCATAGATGTACGCAGCTACACGGAACTGAAGATCATCGGCGCAACGCGGGACGACGCCGCCGGCGAGTGCTTTGATAAGACTGCCCGTATCCTCGGCCTGCCTTATCCCGGCGGTAAGCCCATCGACCTACTATCTCAGGGCGGCGACGATAAAAAATATCAGCTTCCGAGGACTCATATTGAGGGGCACCCCTACGATATGAGCTTTTCAGGACTCAAGACCGCCGTTATCAATATCGTTCATAATGCCGAACAAAAAGGGGAAGAGCTCGACAGAGCGTCCCTTGCGGCGTCGTTTACCGCCGCAGTCAGCGATTCGCTGGTGCCTAGAACGATGCTTGCGGCAAGGGAACTGGGATACAAAAAGATCGCCATCGCCGGCGGAGTTGCCGCAAATTCACGCATCAGAGACGATTTCAGGGCAGCCGCCGAAAAAGCGGGATGTGAGCTTTATGTGCCGCCGCTCAGACTTTGCGGCGACAACGCCGCGATGATCGGCTGCCAAGGCTATTTTGAGTATCTGGCAGGCAACATTGCCGGAAGCGACCTCAACGCATACGCAAATATGGAGTTGTAAGGAGAAAGAGCATGGGAACGGATGTGCATGATGGGCACAGGGAGAGAATGAAAAGCCGGTTTGTCAAGGCCGGGCTGGATGGGTTTAACGATCACAACCTGCTGGAAATGCTGCTGTTTTACGCAGTTCCCAGAAAGGATACCAACGTAATTGCCCATAAGCTGATGAAGCATTTCGGCTCCTTTACCGCAGTTCTTGAGGCGGATTTTGAGGAGCTCAAAGCGGTGGACGGCATCGGCGATAATGCGGCGACGCTTATAAAGCTCGCTCCGCAGATCGGAAAGCGCTATCTCGAGGAAAAGAGCGTGCCGAAGAACATAATAAACAACACGAGCGCTGCAGGGGAATACTTAGTTGCAAAATATATGTTTGAGGTAAATGAGGTGTCTTATGCCTTGCTGCTCAACTCGGCAAACGGTGTGATTGCCTGCAAGCAGATAAGCCGCGGCGTTGTGAACGCAACCGAGATAGGAGTGCGTATGCTTGTTGAAACGGCTATTAAAAGCAATGCCGCAAGCGTCATAATATCCCATAATCACCCCGATGGCTTGCCTCTGCCCTCAAAGGAGGACGAGTACTGCACGTCACTTATAAAAAAGGCGCTGGAGCTTGTTGATATCAAACTGCTTGATCATATAATCGTTGCAGGGAAAGAGTTCCAATCTCTTAACAAAGCTGGCCTTATGTAAACAATATTTTGTTCCCGACTTGTTACATAATTCGACTTACAGATTTGCATATATCTTACATTTCGACAAATTATCTTGGTGTTTCAACAAAAAATGAGTGTTGAAAAGTGTGTTGAAAATGTTGATAACTATTTGCAAAATAATTATTAATGTGTATTATGTCAACTTGATTTACACAGTTTAGAGCGCGAAAGAATACTTGAAAATATTGAGTTTTTCAAAACAGGGTATTCAATTTTTTTATGATTGGCATAGCTGAATATACAAATTGTAATTATTTTTTCCGATTGACTTTGCGGTGTTCATATGCTAAAATGCCATGTGTTGTTGCTGGTGTGGCTCAATGGCAGAGCATCTCACTCGTAATGAGAAGGTTGTGGGTTCGATTCCCACCACCAGCTCCAAATTTAAAGGACATATCTCCATATGGAGGTGTGTCCTTTTGCATTTCGCAAGACAGGCCAATAAAAACTCTTGAAAAGACATTGAAAAGTGATGAAGCTATACACGGAAAGCATAGCGTTTTTTATTTTGCTAAAGGGTAAGAGTAGAGTTTTCAGCGCTCGAAGGAATGCGCAGCCGTCACTGCAGGTGACGATATCAGAGGGAGAACTTGTGTAAGCTTGCATTGTCTGCGAACTTGACAAAATAAGCGTATCTAAATAAAATAATTATATTTCATACGGATATATGCACCTTTTGGCAACTGCTATGGATTGCATATGTGGATCGGCTGCGGGATGATATTTGGCAAAATCACAGTAAGATCAATATAGTGATTTTGATTTCTATAATATGAATATCTTCAATCGCTGTGAGAACAGCTATGATACGGTTATTATTGGCTACCCCATTTGGTGGCATATTGCAGCATGGCCGGGGGACGGCTTTACTGTGCGTGAACGTGATATATCATATGCCTAGACAGACGTAATTAAGTGACTGAACGGATTAGGCTGTTAGATAGAGAAAAATAACGGAGGTGTTATTATGAAAGTATTATTGGTAAACGGAGGTCCCCACAAAGAGGGATGTACTTACACAGCGCTCTGCGAAGTGGCAAAAGCCTTAAGTGAAGAAAGCATTGAAACGGAAATCTTCTGGATCGGAAACAAGCCTATTGGCGGATGCATTGCCTGTAAAGCCTGTGTAAATACAGGGAAATGTGTATTTGACGACGTAGTCAACCACTTCAGGGAAAAGGCGTATGGGGCGGACGGATTTATCTTTGGCAGCCCCGTGCACTATGCTGCTGTCAGCGGAAATATGACAGCCTTTATGGATCGGCTCTTCTATTCGGAATTTGGCGGTAATGGAAACAAAGCATTTTATATGAAACCAGCGGCAGCGGTCATCTCTGCCCGCCGTGCCGGAACCACAGCTGCTTTCGATCAGCTCAACAAGTATTTTACTATTCAGGAGATGCCGATCGTGTCCTCCCGATATTGGAATATGGTTCACGGTGCAACCGCAGAGCAGGTAAAACAGGATGCCGAAGGTCTTTATACAATGCGGGTGCTCGGCAGAAACATGGCTTATTTGCTTCGTTGTCAGGAAGCCGCGCGTAATGCCGGAATAGCATTGCCTAAACAGGAACACCCTGTTTTCACAAACTTTGTCCGTTGATTGAAGTAAGGCGACAGCCGCCATGAAACCTAAAAAGATATTGAAAATTATAATGAATGCAGCTATAGCGGTCATGGGTGTGTTTGTGGTCATAGGATATTGTTCAACCTTGATATTGAAAAAACAGGAAAACAATAATGAGATTGTGATCTGATTGAGAAAGCAGCAGTGTTAGCCATAAAAACGCAGCCAATCACAGACACAGCAAAACCGGCGTGCAAAAGCCACGCCGGTTTCCTTATGAGCCGGTGAATTATACTATCGAGTGCAACACTTTAAGAAAATAAAGAAGTTCATGCAGG
>ERZ1026968.320-NODE-320-length-22074-cov-9.130433_pt1 | contig 22074 bp, 20 predicted proteins | sample MGYA00519295_ERZ1026968 | MGnify/ENA primary metagenome ERZ1026968 (study PRJEB26926, sample SAMN06164480) | human gut metagenome | biome: ENVO:00009003; feature: ENVO:2100002; material: ENVO:00002003 | host: Homo sapiens | place: USA | collected 2012 ...
TCTTGTACGGGAAGCCCCAAATGTTGCCCAGACCGACTGCAGAACCGACAGCAGCCATGATGAAGCCAAAGTTGGAGCCAAACGAAGCGCGATTGTTTTCCATAACTTTCTCTCCTTTAATAATTGATTTGAGCATAGGGGGAGTTAAACACCTGACCCTTTACGGCGCTTTTTCTCTTTTTTGTCTTGACGGGCGGCAGCCCATCTGCACCAAAAAAAGAAAAAATCGCTTCAGAACCGGTAGGGGTTAGTCTGCCCTATACTTAACGCCCGATGAGTTCATTCTAATTGTTAAAAAAATTATTACAATACTTATGCAGTCAAATTAACTCCGGCTTAACACGACAGAGCAAGGTCTTTACAAAAACTTATGCGATTTCCGCGATTCCAGTAATGATTTGTTCACATGTTTCGTGAAAAATCAGAAAACGCGGCAGAGTTTGAACTAAACTATTAATATATTTTTAAGAAAAATGTTAACTTGCTTAACGGTTCGTTAAATCAGTAACGCTTGATTATGGGAGGCGCGAAAGCTATAATGTGCATATGCCTTAAAAAGGAGGACGGAGAATGAAATACGCGCTTATAAATACGGTTCTGCTGGACGGTACTGAGAATATGGAACCTCAGCGGGGTATGTCGGTGCTTGTGGAAAACGGCAGGATATCATCGATCTCCGCAGACCCGAGCAACTTCGGAAAAGTTAAGATGATCGATCTTGAGGGACGGTATTTGATGCCAGGGCTTATAAACCTGCATGTTCATCTGCCGGGCTCAGGTATGCCGAACTATACAAAGAAGCAGAACGCAAAAACCGTAAACCTCCTAATGTCAAATATAATTACGCGGACGGCTGTTTATGCCTTATGCTATGGATTCGCGCGCACGGAGCTTATGAGCGGCGTGACCACGATACGCACTGTTGGAGGACTGCGCAATACAGATTCCAGAATACGCGACAATATTGACTGCGGCAGGTTCATCGGGCCGAGGATACTTGCGTCGAACATGGCGGTGTCCGTGCCGGACGGACATATGGCGGGTGTGCTGGCATATGAGGCGAAAAGCGAGGCCGAGTGTCGGGAGTATGTGCGCGAAATAGCGGAGGATAAGCCCGACCTTATTAAAATAATGGTGACGGGCGGCGTGCTTGACGCAAAGGTCAAGGGCGAGCCCGGCGAACTCAAGATGCCGCCGGAGTTTATTAAGGCCTGCTGCGATGAGGCTCACCGCCTCGGCTTCAAGGTCGCGGCCCATGTGGAGAGCCCTGCGGGGATGAAAGCCGCTCTCGAAAACGGTGTTGACACGATAGAGCATGGCGCCGCGGCCGACGATGAGGTTATTGAGCTGTTCAAAAAGCACAACGCGGCACAGGTCTGTACCATATCCCCGGCCGTGCCCTGCGCGGAGTTTCCCATGGAGATCGCCCACACGACGGAGCTGACGAAATTTAACGGCAAGATCGTTATGGACGGCATCATCGACTGTGCGAAAAAGGCGCTGAGCGCCGGTGTTCCCGTCGGTCTCGGGACCGACACGGCATGCCCGTTCGTTACGCATTACGATATGTGGCGTGAGCTTGCGTATTTCAAAAAATATGTAGGTGTGACGAACGCCTTTGCCCTGCATACGGCGACCCTTGTGAACGCGCGTATCGGTGGCGTCGGCGATGAGACGGGCAGCATAGAGGCCGGCAAGTCCGCGGACTTTCTCATCACCGAGGGCGATCCTCTCGAGGACATTTCCGCCCTGCGTAGTCCGTATATGGTCGTGATACGCGGCAGGGTGATAAAAAAGCCAAAGATCAAGAAGTTTGACTACGTCGAAGCCGAGCTCGACAAAATGTATAAATAGAAAGAGCTTAGCTATCTTAAACTGACCGAAAGAAGCCTGAGTATGGAAAACAGAAAGAAAAATGAAATATTCCGCATTCTGAAATTCGTAGCATTTTCTGTCTCGGCGGGCGTTATCGAGATAGGCTCGTTCAGCCTGTTGAACGAACTGAGCGGCTGGTCATACTGGCCGTGCTATCTTATCGCGCTTACGCTGTCGGTTCTCTGGAACTTCACCTTAAACCGCAAGTTCACGTTCCGGAGTGCAAGCAACGTGCCCAAGGCGATGCTGCTCGTGTTCCTGTATTACTGTGTGTTCACGCCCGTGACGACCGTGCTCGGGAGCTACCTTGCCGAAGACCTTGCGTGGAATGAATATCTTGTAACAGGCATCAATATGGCGCTCAATCTCTCCACCGAGTATCTTTACGACAGATTTGTCGTTTTTAAGAAAACGCTGGATACGAACGATATCGCGAGAAAAAGCGGGGCTCGGGACTAAACGGCCGTGCCGTATTATAAATGCTGGTATTGAAATGCCCGGCGCACTCTCAAGAGTGCGCCGGGCATTTTCAGCGTAAAGGTAAAGGGAAGCGAGCTATGATACTGACAAAAAACGCAGCAGGCGTTAAAAAGCCTGCCTCTGTTTGCGCCGCTTCGCCGTAGCTGTGGGTGACAGGCCAGATCCAAAAGTGCGGTACGCCAGTCAAAGCAGGCCGTATGAATAAGCGAAAGCCTCCGCTGCTTCTCATAGCACCGGAGGTTTTTTACAGATCAATTTTTTGAAATCTGATTACATCATTTGGAGAGCATCCGATAATGTCACACAGTTTCTCTAAAGACAACATGGTTATATTCTTATTTTTCTTCAAAGAATCTAAGGTTTTATTGTCAATGCCGGATCGCAGCAGGTGGTATTGCGTCACTTTCCGTTCCTGTATTGTTTTCCAAAGAGGACTATAGTCAATGATGTAACCAACCTCCATGTACTCGATACACAAACTATAGGTGAGCTTTTATAAAAGCGGTATTATGATTATGCCCACAATACATTATAATTAGCGTATGGAATGAGTGAGAAATATGACGGTCACCTTTTGCGGATAGGCTGAAATAGCGCAGGACGATGATGTGAGAAGCTGGCTTATGAGTACAATAGAGCCGCTGATTTCAGACGGCGCGGATACATTCTATCTGGGCGGCTATGGAGCGTTTGACAGTCTCGCCGCCGCTGTGCTGCACGAGCTGAAAAAGACTTACCAGCATATTCAGATCTTATTGGTGCTGGCTTACTTGAACAGGAATATAGATGTGTTTGGCTATGATTACACCTTTTACCCAGAGTTGGAGAATGTGCCGTTGCGTTTTGCTATTTCCCAGCGAAATGAGCGGATGGTAGAAATGGCGGATGTGGTTGTGGCATATGTGATCCACGATTGGGGCGGCGCGGCAAAAACTTTGGAATATGCAAAGCGAAAAAGAAAAACGTTGTGCTGCTTTTCGGCGGGGAAACGCCTGTAATATAACCGGAGCCATTCTTATACACTATAATTTCATTGGCGATCTGGATCTGCCAGAGGCATATTTTTTGCATCCGGCCGAAGAATGTAAAGCAAAGCTTTCCGCCGGAAAAGTCATGCTGACTTTGTCGGCGGCTTTATGAATATCCATTCGGAAAACAGCCAAGTTCAAAACAAAATCGCGATCCAGAAAAATGGTTGCGATTTTACAATGATAAGCAAGGGAGCGGGCGGATGGATTATTTTGTGCCGAAGGCAAAAAAATAAGCCGGAGAAAAGCGGACTTTGCTCCGACGTGGCAAATAACTCTAATTTTGATACAAAGTCCGTTTTGGCGAACCCCCTATACCGATATTGAACCCCTATAAGCAAAGAAACAGTATAGGTTTACTCTTTTTTTCGTGTCAAGACGATTCCAACGATTGTTCCTATAAGAATAATCGGTGCTAATCTGACAAACAAATATTCAAATGCGTGAAAAGCTGCTCCGAAAACAGCGGTTTCAGGGTCGTTATAATTCCAGCCTAAGTAGGGGCTGTTTAATAAGGTCAGGACTGCAAAAATTGTTACTGTGACTGCACACAGCGAGATAAACAGCCAATGAAATATTTTTCTTCTTGCGGTCTTTCTTTGCGCAAGTTTATCACCTCCAATTTTTCGGAAATCACTTTTAGGTCATCCGCTTTCGATTCGATAACAGATTCCCCAAGTAGAGTGCTTACAGATGTTTCAAGCGCTTCTGATAGAGAAATCAACATATCTGAATCAGGAACTGATAATCCCTGCTCCCATTTTGAGATTGTTTGTCGCACGACATTCAACTTGATAGCCAGTTCCTCTTGTGAAAGTCCTTTTGATTTTCTGATTGTTTTAATATTTACGTTTAACATAAGGGATCGCATCCTTTCTCTCAAATCGTTGTCTCTATTGTATGAGAAACCTCCCGTTGCTACAAGCAACGCATATTAACATTCAAGATTTATTCCTTCATTTTAGCGAAATAATACTACAAATTTTTGAATTTTTCAATCGTTCCAGCTTTCGAGGATTATAATAGATACAGATTGAAAGGTGATGGCATGGATGCGCAGAAAAGAATCAAGCAACTAATGGAAGAACGCAGGTGGACAGATTGCCGATTGGCAAAGGAATCGAACTTTTTTATTCCACCGCTACCAATATGTTCAATAGGAATAATGCACCAACGCCGGAACAGCAGGAGTTGTTTTCCAAGTGGAGTTTTTTGACTGACGAACAAAAACGATTGTTGCTCGACCTTATGAATACGATGTGAAAAGCACATTGAACCTCCAACCGGGGAGGCACAATATGCTTTTTCATTGCCGCTTTGCTATCTTTGAACGATTACTCCTAAAAATGAATGATTACCCTAAAATTGAACGATTACTTTTTGGTTTTCAATCAACGTTTTCGCAAAAAAGTCGCCACTAAACGCTCTGATGACGACTTAAAAACTCTATTTGAAATTGTAATAGGGCTTTTCAGGCAAAAAGAAAGAACGTTAACTTTTTATCAAAATTAGCGTTCTTATTTGGTGCCGGTGGCCGGACTCGAACCGGCACGATGCAAGCATCAGAGGATTTTAAGTCCGCCGTGTCTACCATTCCACCACACCGGCATATTATAAATAGCTCAATTATTTTAGCATTATGGCCGGTGAATGTCAATAATTAAGCATGGGAATCGGTCGTGTAGGTTGTAGGTTTGTCAAACATATTGGACAGAGAAGTCTGCGGGAGATAACCAGTTGAGGGGCCTCATGGAGAAATTGTTGGAACGACGGTTGTGGACGGCAAGTTGTTGAGCAAAGTCACGCAAGGAGAAGAACGTATGGGAAGCATAGAATCGTTTCTGGTCTTCCCGGTGGCTGCGCTCAACCTTGCCGTTGTGCCTGGGTGTGTAAGGACGGATCAACTTATGCCGGATGCCCAAGCTCTGGGCAGTTGCTTCGAAGAGCGTGGGAAGATCCCTTTTGCTGTTGGAAAACTGGTTGGTGAATTCAAAGCCGTTGTCAGTTTGGACACACTCAACGTGGATTCCACGTCTGGCATACCACGTTACGAGCCTTTTCAAAAAATCGGCGGAAGAATAGGTGGATTGTTCAGGATAGGCGGCCAGAAAGCGTAGGCGGGTAAATTCGTCAATAGCAGTATACTGGAACAGCCGAAGTTCTGGATAAGCGATACAGCGGCGTGGAACCACCTTCACATCCACCTGGACACGCTGACCTGGATAGGTCATCTGTTCATAGGGCTTAGGCTTGTAAGTGTTCTTGGGCTCTTTGGCCGGAAACATCCCCAGCTTCCGCATGACCCGGAACAGGCTTTCAGGACGGCGGGTGTAGCCACGCTGCTTCAGGCGGTACCACAGCTCTATCATACCGAGCTTTGGATTTCGGCGGCGCATATCGCGGATCAGCTTCAGTTCCGCCTGTGTGTGCTGGTTCGGATGACTGTGGGGCCGTCTGGACTGGCAGGCCAGGGACTCCACACTTCCGTCCCAGCGCGCCTTCCAGAAGTAGATGTACGACCTGCTTTTGTTGTACTTTCGGCTTGCCCGGCTGACGCCGTATTTCTCTGCATACTTCATTAGGGATTGCCGATACTTCATATCTTGTGTTATACTGGTCATGAAGGATATGGCCTCCTTTCGGCAAGTTGGTGTGTGATAACTCAACTTTACCTCATGAGACTCTATCCTTCATCCTTTTTATTCAACTGTCCAATATCTATTGTACTCCTACAGGCGTTCAGTTAAAAAAGCTCCCGTTTCCCTTGCGCTCAGGGATTAATTTTGATATTATATTCTATTATAATATTAATATGAAGTAGTGTTTGTTAATGAATTACAGTAAATGGAAAATTTCGGAGCGCTCTACCGAGATACCCACGGCGCTGCTGGCGGAGGGGTATCCGCCGCTGCTGGCGGCGATGCTGAACATCCGAGGTATCGGCACCGCTGAGGAGGCTCGTCAGTTTCTGCACGGCGGAGCCGAGTGCCTTATCGACCCCATGCGCATGAAGGACATGGGCAAGGCGGTGCGGCGCATAAAGACGGCGTTTGCGGCGGGGGAGACTCTTGCCGTTTACGGCGACTATGACGTTGACGGTATAACGGCGACCTGTCTTCTGACGGACTGGCTGCGCAGCCGCGGGATTGACTGCTACCCCTATATACCCGACAGGATAGAGGAGGGCTACGGCCTTAACAGCGCGGCTATCGACAGCCTCAGAAGCAAGGGTGTGAGCCTGATCATCAGCGTTGACTGCGGCATAACCGCCGCGGACGAGGCAAAGCACGCAAGGGAGGTCGGAGTTGACCTTATCATAACAGACCACCATGAATGCCGCGAGCAGACTTTGCCCGAGGCGGTGGCGGTCATCGATCCCAAGCAGGACGGCTGCGGTTATCCGAACAAGGATCTGGCCGGAGTAGGCGTAGCGCTTAAGCTGATCTGTGCGGTGGAGGGCAACGATGCGGAGGTCGTCCGGCATTACGCCGATCTTGCCGCGATCGGCACAGTCGCGGATGTGGTGCCCCTGACGGGCGAGAACCGCTATATCGTTCGCACGGGACTCGACATGATTGAACAGACCTCCCGTCCCGGTATTGCGGCGCTCCTGCGGGAAACAGGCGTTGGGGACAAAAAAGTGTCCTCATCGACCATAGGCTTTACTCTTGCTCCACGGCTCAACGCCGCGGGCAGACTGGGCTGCGTTTCCGTTGCGGGCAGGCTTCTCATGACGGATGATGAGGCCGAGGCTAACAGGCTTGCCGCCCAGCTGTGCGAGCTCAACCGCCGCAGGCAGCTTCTTGAAACGCAGATCTGGGATGACGCCTCCGGCATGATGGACGGCAAAAGTCCGGAGGCGCCCATAGTGCTTGCCAGCGAAAAGTGGCATCAGGGGGTTATCGGTATCGCTGCCTCCAAGCTCGCCGAGCAGTATTCGCTGCCGACTATAATGATCTGCCTTGACGGGGAAAAGGGCAAGGGCTCCTGCCGCAGCTACGGCGGCTTCAACCTGTTTGACGCTCTGTCGGCATGCTCGGACTATCTTGAGGGCTTCGGTGGCCATGCGCTGGCCGCGGGGCTCAACATAAAGCGTGATAAGCTTCGGGAATTTTGCCGCGCTTTCGGCGAATACTACAGGCAAAACAAGCCCGAGGAGTTGCCGACCTTGAACTGTGATATTGAGATCACGGATCCAAAAATGCTTGATATGTGCGGCGTTGAAGCTCTTTCGATGCTCGAGCCCTTTGGCAGCGGCAACCCCAAGCCCATTATGTGCATATCAGGCGCGAGACTTGACAGGGTCACCCCCATCGGCGGCGGCAAGCACCTGCGCCTTAACATAAGCTTCAAGGGCTGCGGCTTTGAATGCGTGTTCTTTGCCCACACCGAGACTGAGCTGGGGCTCGGTGCTGGAGACTGCGTTGATATTGCGTTTACCCCGCAGATAAACGAATTCAGATTTCGCAGCAGCGTTCAGCTTCAGCTGACGGCCGTCAGGCGGCATGATCCACGGCCAATGTGCGAGAGAATACTGAAGGAGCTTCCTGTCAGGGAGGCCGCTCCCTACTGCCCCGACCGCGGCGCCTTTGTGAAAGCGTGGCGCCGGCTGCAATCTGCCGGAGGCGAGGTGGCGGCGGATATTGACGGCGTTATCCGCCAGTGCCCTCGCGGCCTTGAGCCGGAGCGCTTCTGTATCTGCCTTCTGGCGCTCAGCGAGCTGGGGCTGCTTCGCTCCGCGATACCAGGCTCAGTGCTCGGTGCGCGGATAGTTTCCGGAACCAGAAAGGTCAATTTAGAGGATTCAAAGCTTATAAAACGCTTGAAAGCGAGACGTTTATAATGGCAGATAAAGACTCAGAGAAAAGAATACTTGACCCTGACGAGCTGTTTGAGGCTCTGCGGAAAAAGATAGGGAACAGCGGTACGGATATGGACATGGGCAGGATAGAGGCTGCCTATGCGATGGCGCGCCTTGCCCACTCGGGGCAGCTCCGGCGCGACGGCTCGCCATATGTGACCCATTGTGTCGCGGCGGCGGACATAGCCGTGGATATGGGTCTTGACGAGGATTCCATCGTCTCCGCCCTGCTGCACGACATTATCGAGGATACGCAGCTTACCTATCATGATATTGCACGGCAGTTCGGGGAGCCTGTGGCGAATATCGTCGAGGGCGTTACCAAGTTGACCCGCGTTCAGTACACCAGCAAGGAAGACGAGCAAATGGAGAATCTGCGCAAGATGCTCATGGCCATGGCCAAGGACATCCGCGTTATCCTCATCAAGATCGCCGACCGCCTGCACAATATGCGTACAATGGCATATCAGACCGAGGAAAAGCAGCGCATAAAATCCCTTGAGACCATGGAAATCTATGCGCCAATCGCCCACCGCCTCGGTATGCAGAAGGCTAAGTGGGAGCTGGAGGATCTTGCACTCATGTATCTCGACCCCACGGGTTACAACGAGATAATGAAGACCCTTGAGTCCCGAATGGATACTCTGGAAAGCTTCATGCAGAACATGGAGGCCAAGATGAAAAAGCGCCTCGCGGACGAGGGGCTGGAGGTCACGGTCTACAGCCGCATAAAGCATATATACAGCATTTATCGAAAGATGTATGCCCAGAAGCTGGACATAAACGGCATTTTCGACCTGTGCGCCTTCCGCGTCATCGTGGATACCATTCCCGACTGCTACAATGTTCTGGGAATTATACACGATATGTTCAAGCCCGTGCCAGGGCGCTTCAAGGACTATATATCAACCCCGAAGCCCAATATGTATCAGAGCGTGCATACAACGGTCATTGGCTCTGAGGGCATACCCTTTGAGGTTCAGATCCGCACATGGGATATGCACCGAACAGCCGAATACGGCATCGCCGCGCACTGGAAGTACAAGATGGGCGATTCCGGAATAAAGACCGGCGACGAGGAGAAATTCGCGTGGGTCCGCAAGCTGCTGGAGAGCCAGCAGGAGTCCGATGCGACGGACTTTTTCCATAACCTTAAAATAGATATGTTCGCTGACGAGGTCTTCGTGTTCTCGCCCAAGGGCGACGTCATAAACCTGCCTGCCGGCGCAACGCCTATAGATTTTGCTTACAGCATCCACTCCGCCGTCGGCAACAGCATGGTCGGCGCGTCCGTCAACGGGCGTATCGTCACCTTCGACTATGTTCTGCAAAACGGGGATATCGTCGAGGTGCGCACTTCAAAAAGCGCTGCCGGCCCCAGCCGCGACTGGCTGAATATTGCAAAAAGCGGATCGGCAAGAACGAAAATCAAGCAATGGTTCAAAAAGGAGCGCCGCGAGGAGAACATAGAACGCGGCCGCTCGATGTTTGAGTCGGAGTTGAAGAATAAGGGACTGAGGATGGAGGATATCACCGACGAGGAGATACTTCCGCAGCTTCTGAAAAAAGTCGCGTATTCGAGCCTTGACGAGATGTACGCCGCTATAGGATACGGGGGTATGGCGGCAACGAGGGCCGTCAACCGAATGAAAGACGAGCTTGCGCGGCTTCACCATGTAAGCGGCAGGAAAACTGTGCTGGAAAAAGTCACCGAGGCCGCTGAGCGCAGGGAAAATCAGGCCAGGAAAAACGTGAAGCCCGTCCACGGTGTGTTGGTCGAGGGTCTCGATAACTGCCTCATTAAATTCTCACGCTGCTGTACGCCCATTCCGGGAGACGACATTGTCGGCTATATCACCCGTGGTCAGGGCGTGTCCATCCACCGCTGCGACTGCGCAAACTACGCCAGACGGGAGTTTACCCCCGAGGATATCGGACGCTGGATAAGCGTGAGCTGGGCCGATGAAATAAAGGAAAGCTACGCCACCGCCATAACGGTTGTATCACGCGAGCGGAGCGGGCTTATCATGGACATCGCTACCATCTTCAACACACTCAATTCCAAGGTGCGCACTATCAATGCGCGGGATACCGGCGATAAGTCCATCGTGAATATCACGCTCGAGACGACGGGGCTGGATGAGCTCAGGGTCGTCGTGAATAAGCTTGCATCGCTGCCGGGCGTAGTTGAGGTAAACAGAAACGGAGGTAAAAAATGAGAGCAGTTCTTACAAGGGTCGACAGTGCGTCGGTATCTATAGACGGAGTGATAAGAAGCAGTATAGGAAAGGGCTTTCTCGTGCTGCTGGGCGTTCATGCCGAAGATGAGGAGAAAGAAGCGATAAAGATCGCGGATAAGATTTGCGGCCTGAGAATATTTGAAGATGAAGCAGGTAAGATGAACGTCAATCCCGCCGACGCGGGAGCCGAGCTGCTGATCATAAGCCAGTTTACCCTGTTTGCCGACTGCAAGTCGCGCAGACCGGGCTTTTCAAAAGCGGCACGTCCGGAGAAGGCGATACCGCTTTACGAAAAAGTCATCGAGGAATGCCGCGAGCGCGGCTTCAAGGTCGGAACCGGCGAATTCGGCGCGGAGATGAAGGTAAGCTCTGTGAACGACGGCCCTGTAACGATCATTCTGGATACAAAGGAGCTTTGATATGAACATTAAGACGATACCCGTCGGACAGCTTGAGACAAACTGCTATGTCGTTGTAAACGAGGAAACGCTGGCCTGCGTCGTTATAGATCCGGGCGACGAGAGCAACACCATTATGGACTACATAGAGTCAAACCACCTCAAATGCGAGGCGATCATGCTGACGCACGGCCACTTTGATCACGTCGGAGCCGTTAACGAGATATTGGAGCAGACAGGCTGCGCTCTGTATATAAACCCCCGCGACGAGGGCTACGAGGTCGGAAAAAGCGGCATGAAGTTCAAAATGCACGAGGGTGGAAAATACTACGACGACGGAGACGTTATCGTTGAGGCGGGGCTTGAATTCAAGGTGCTGGCAACCCCGGGGCACACCCCAGGAAGCGTATGCCTTATCTGCGGCGGAGCCCTTTTCACGGGCGATACCCTGTTCAGGGGAAGCTGCGGCAGGGCGGATCTGCCCGGCGGCAGTATGAGGGAGGAGCTGAGGTCGCTGAAGAAGCTGTGCTTGCTGGAGGGCGACTATGAGGTCTATCCGGGGCATATGGACAGCTCGAGTCTCGAACGTGAGCGCCGCTTCAACCACTATTGTAGGGAAGCAATGGCAAAATTCTAATTAGGGGACATATATGCTTTCAGACATACTAAAAACACTTTTCACGGCGATGCTGCCGGTACTTGAAATAAGGGGCGCGATACCTGTCGGCGTTGCGGCGGGGCTTGATCCATGGTTCGCTTTTGCCGTTGGCGTGGTCGGCAATATGCTGCCGATCCCTATACTCATCCTGATTACAAGGCATGTCATAGATTGGCTGAAAAAGCATGGTATACTCGTGAGATTCACGAATTGGCTGGAGCGCAAGGGCGAGGAGAAGGCTCAGACGGTTCAGCGGTACAGTTTCTGGGGTCTGTTTATCCTTGTGGCTATCCCGCTGCCTGGTACGGGCGCATGGACCGGCGCTCTTGTGGCGTCGCTGCTGGATATGCGCCTTAAAAGCGCGCTTCCGGCGATCACAATGGGTGTAATGGCGGCAGGGCTCATAGTTTTAGTGCTGACATACGGGGTCATACACGTAGGCTCGCTGGCGTAAAGATCGCGCCGCAAAGCTGAAGGAAACACCGAAACCAGACGGTTTCGGTGTTTCTTTTACTGTTATGGACATCCACAGTATGGTGCGGAAGGAGCTGCTTTACCTTTGCCCTTTTTCGTACGGTATGCCTTCGGCCTTCGGCGCTCTGGAGCTTTTGGAGGTGAGAGCGAGGACGATAAGGGAGATGATATAGGGCATCATCTTGTAGATCGAACCCGAGATATGCAGATCCAGCAGGAAATCAAAGCCGGAGTAGACGCTTGCAAGGGCGCGGAACAGGCCGAACAGCAGCGCCGCGAGAGCGATGCGGTGCGGTTTCCACTGACCGAAGATCATGACCGCCAGCGACAGGAAGCCGAAGCCTGCGACGCCGGACTCAAATTTCCATTCGCTCGCGCCCGCAATGATGTACATGATACCGCCGAGGCCACCGAGTACGCCGGAGATGAGAACGCCCGACCAGCGCATTTTATATACGTTGATGCCGACGGAGTCCGCAGCCTGAGGATGCTCGCCGCAGGCCATCAAACGCAGGCCGAAACGGGTCTTGTACAGCACGACGAAGGCAACCAGAAGCGCGATCGCCGCCACCAGCATCATCCAGTTGAAGCTGAAGCCGCCGATGTCTACAAGGAAGGCCTCCTTCTGCGAAATATACTGAACGGTGGAGGAAACGTTGTCGGGATTTTCGGCAATGTTGATCGCCTTGACGATGACGGTCGCCGCGGCAAGCCCCAGCATGTTCAGCGCTGTGCCGACGATAGTCTGGTCTGCCTTGAAGTTTATGCAGGCAACGGCCAGCAGCGTTGAGAAGATAAGGCCGCACAGCGCCGCCGCAAGAATGGTCAGCAGCACCATGACAAGGGGAGGATAGGCGGCGAAATATTTCATGGTAAGCGCGCCGCCGAGAGCGCCTATGACCATGATACCCTCAAGGCCGAGGTTTATAACGCCTGAATGCTCCGAGAAACAGCCGCCGAGGGCAACAAGGGTAAGGACGGAGGCGTAAAGAATAGTGTACTGGATAAGTAGTGTCATTATTCGTTACCTCCTTCCGCTGATTCGGTTGACGTCTGAGCTTTTGCCTTTTCGGCGGCCTTTTCCTCACGCTTTGCAGCCATGCGGTTCATTACGAACTTCATGAACAGAACGAAGCCGCAGAGGTAAATGATGAGCGAGGATATAAGGTCTGAGATCTGGGAGCAGTACATGCTCCTGTCAACATACGCGCCGCCGACGGTGATATGCTGGATAAAGTAAGAGGAAAAGATCGCGCCGATGGGGTTCAGCCCTCCGAGGAAGGCGGCGGCGATGCCGTTGAAGCCCATGCTGGGAACTGCCGACTGGCCGCAGGACCACTGCTCGAAGCCCGTGAGGTAGAACAGACCTGCGCCGAGGCCGGCGAGAGCGCCGCCGATGAGCAGCGTTAGAATGGTATTGCGCTTTTCGGCCATACCGCAGTACTTTGCCGCGTTCTTATTAAAGCCCGTCGCTTTAAGCTCATAGCCGAATCTGGTTTTCTCCATCACTATGTACACCAGTATCGCGATTATGACCGAGACGGGGATCGCGATCGTGACATACTGGTTGTTGCTGAACAGCTTGTCCAGACCCAGAGTGGGGATAAGCGCGTCAGTATTGACAGTTCGTATATGCACGGTATAGGGACTGGTGGTTTCCTTAACGTTCGTGAGAAGGTCGTTCATCGCATAGAGGGTTATCCAATTGAGCATGATGCCGGAGATGACCTCGTTTACGTTGCAGTATGATTTAAGTATGCCGCTGAGAGCGCCGAGCGCCGCACCCGCGAGAGCTGCGATTATAAGGCATACCCACCAGGGAAGCTGCCAGGCGAGCGCAGCGTAGAGCGCAAGCCCCGCGCCTGCTGCGTACTGACCGGCGGCACCGATATTGAACAGGCCGACCTTGTAGGCAAACAGGATAGACAGCGAGCACATCAGCAGGGGAGCAGTCTTTACAAGTGTGCTGCCGAAATATTTAAGCGCGACGGTGGAGTTGGGGTAGTTGAAGTAGTTTTTAATCAGGCTGGATATCGCTTCCGCTGCTCCCTCGGGGTTAATGAACAGAAGGACTATATAGCCCAGCAGCAGACCCAGAAGAATGCATATTATGGAGGCAATAAAGGACTGGATGCCGTCGTTTTTGAGTATGGAGCGTTTTTCTTTATTCATTGTTCTGCTCCTCTCTTTGCGCCGGACATGTAAAGACCCAGCTCCTCAACGGTTGTTTTCTTCGGGTCGAGCTGGCCGACTATCTCGCCCTCATACATGACGAGGATGCGGTCGGGGACGCTCATGACCTCATCCAGCTCCAGCGAAACGAGCAGGACCGCGCGTCCTGCGTCGCGCTGCGCGACGAGCTGCTTGTGTATGTATTCGATAGCGCCTACGTCAAGGCCGCGTGTAGGCTGCACGGCCACCAAAAGCTGGGGATCCTTATCGATCTCGCGGGCGACTATGGCCTTCTGCTGGTTGCCGCCGGACATGCTGCGGGCAATGGTGATCGAACCCTGCCCGGAGCGGACATCGTACTGCTCTATAAGCTTATCGGAATAATCGCGGATATTTTTGCGTTTGAGGAAGCCGGCCTTTGAAATAAACTCCGGCTCGAAATAACGCTGAAGCACCATGTTGTACTCCAGAGAATAGTCCAGCACGAGACCGTGCTTGTGCCTGTCCTCGGGGATGTGGCTCATGCCGTGGGTGTTGCGGTGGCGGATGGAGGCGTGAGTTATATCGTTCCCGCAGAGAGTGATCTTGCCCGACTTCAGGGGTTCAAGGCCGGTAAGACCATACACAAGCTCCGTCTGACCGTTGCCGTCGATGCCGGCTATGCAGACGATCTCTCCGGCGCGAACCTGGAAGGACACATCCTTTACAGCGTTGTTATGGTGCACCTTGGAGGCAACTGTCAGCCCCTCGACATCGAGGATGACCTCGCCGGGCTTTGACTCCTCCTTGTGGACGGCGAATTCAACGTCGCGCCCGACCATCATGCGCGAAAGCTCCTCCTTGGAGGTGTCCTTTATCTCAACCGTGCCGATGTATTTGCCCTTGCGCAGAACGCTGCACCGGTCTGCGACCTCCATGATCTCGTTGAGCTTATGGGAGATAAACAGAATGCTCTTGCCCTCTTTCGCAAGGTTTTTCATTATCTGCATCAGCTCTTCGATCTCCTGCGGAGTGAGGACGGCGGTGGGCTCGTCGAAAATGAGGATCTCGTTATCGCGGTAGAGCATCTTGAGTATCTCGGTGCGCTGCTGCATACCGACGGTGATATCCTCGATAAGCGCATCGGGATCGACGCTCAGACCGTATCTGTTGCTCAGATCAACGATCTTATTGCGCGCCTCCGTTTTGTTGAGCATACCGAGCTTCGATGCAGGCTCTATGCCGAGAATGATGTTATCGAGAACAGAGAAGCACTCGACCAGCTTGAAATGCTGGTGCACCATTCCTATACCGAGGTCATTCGCGTCGTTGGGGTTGTTAATCTTGACCTCAACGCCGTCTTTTTTGATCGTGCCCTCCTCAGCCTGATAGAGTCCGAACAGAACGCTCATAAGTGTACTTTTTCCCGCGCCGTTCTCGCCAAGCAACGCATGTATCTCGCCCTTTCTTAGCTGAAGGGTAATATCGTCGTTGGCGATTATGCCCGGGAAGCGTTTGGTTATATGCAGCATTTCAATTGCATATTCCTGTTCCAAAACCTATATCTCCCCTTTCCTGTGCGTTCAATTTCAAATGTTGTGTTAATTATACAATAGCTTTTTGAGCATTGCAATTTAAAAATGCTGTAAATTAAAATATTTTGATGGAAAAAGAATAAAAAAGCAGACGGGAATTAATCCCGTCTGCTTTGAGAATTGTAATATCGAATTACAGGATCTTGTCGAAGGTATCAACCTTGACTGCGACCTCAGGCAGTTTTTCAGTGTCGGCGCTGTTGTCAACCTTGATGACACCGTTGAACATATCTGCAACGAGTGCCTTGTAGTCATCCTCAGAGAAGCCGTCGCCAAACTGGGTGGTCATGGGGAGCTGGACGTAGTTGTCATCGGGGTTCTCGGAAACGAGACCCAGAGTGTCGATCTTGCCGCCGAAGTCAGCCCATTTGTTCTCATCGATAGCGGTGAGAACGGTCTTAACGGTGGGAGCAAGGCCCTTCATTGCGGAGGTAACGGTCATGCCGTCGCCGTAGCCGCCGTCGATGATGCCGGACTGGTCAACGTCGACGCCGATGATCTTTGCGTTTGCAGCCTTTGCTGCTTCTGCTGCGGAGGCGTAGATGCCGCCGCCGCAAGCGAAGACGACCTCAGTGCCGCCGGTAAACCAGGTATCCATAACAGCCTTAACCTCGGTGGCGGGGCCGAAAGTGCCGCCGTAGACATACTTTACGCTGACCTGATCGGCGATCTCAAGCTCTGCCGCAGCGGCGTCAACGCCCTGCAGGAAGCCGTAGCCGTAACGAACGACTGCGGGAACTGCCATACCGCCGAGGAAGCCGAGCTGCTTGTAGCCAAGCTTAACGGCAGCGTAACCTGCCATGTAGCCAGCGAGCTCTTCCTGATATACTGCGCAGTAAAGGTTGTCGGGAACCTTGAACTCTTCCTTGAGGGTGCCGTCGTCGTTGTAGGTGTTCAGGTCGCCGGCGCCGACGTCCAGAGCAACAAACTTAACATCGGTGTAGGTGCCCACGGTCTCCTTGATGGCGTTTGCGAATGCGTAGCCGGGCATTACGATGACATTGTAGCCGTCGGCAACTGCCTTCTCGATCATTGCAACGCGGTCTGCGTCGGAGTCGGAAACGGGCTTAAAGTAGTTGAAGTCAACATTGTTTGCATCGCAGTAAGCTTTGCAGGCTTCATAGGTGGTCTGGTTGAAGGACTGGTCGGTGATATCGCCGTAGTCGGTGATCATTGCGACTTTGAAGGAAGCGCCTTCGTTGTTGTTATCCTTGTCGTCTGCAGGCTTATTGTCGTCGTTTCCGCATGCGCAGAGAGCGAACACCATGCAAAGAGCAAGAATCAGTGCGAGAAATCTTTTCATGTTTTTTCCTCCGTATAAAATTTGGGTCCTGCTAAAATTTTTTTGTCAAGCATGCTCATCGCATACCGCCTACATTATAGCACTGTCCAACCGATGAAATCAAGAGTAATTTGGCAGTTTGGCCAAATACAGGGGCAGTAAGCGCGCGATTTAATAATGTGTTAATAATTGGCCATCTTTACCGCTGTGTCAAGGGCTATCTCCATCATCTGAGTGAAGGACAACTGTCTTTCCTCGCTGGACAGAGCTTCGCTGCGGTAGATGTGGTCGGAGATGGTGCAGATGCACAGCGCGCGCTTACCCGCTCTGGCGGCGTTCATGTAAAGGCCCGCAGCCTCCATCTCGACCGCCATGACGCCCATGTCGCGCCACTTGTCGTTGCTGTCCGCGCCGGCGGGGGAATAGAAATTGTCGCCGGAGAGGATGTTTCCGACCTTCATCTCTACGCCATGCTCCTTCGCGGCCTCGACGGCGGTGCTCAGAAGCGTGTAGTCTGCGATCGGGGCGAAGGCGCCGTTGAGCTCGAACTGGTGAACGTAATTGGAATCGGTGCATGCGCCCTGACCGGCAACGATATCCATGAGCTTAAGATCGTCGCGCAGGGCTCCGGCGGAGCCGATGCGGATTATATTGTCAACATCATAGAAATTAAAAAGCTCCCAGCTGTAGATGCCGATGGCGGGGATGCCCATGCCGGAAGCCATGACCGTTACCGGAACGCCCTTCCATGTGCCGGTGTGTCCCTGAACGCCTCGGACGTTGTTCACGAGCACGGGGTTTTCAAGGAAGGTCTCGGCGATGAATTTTGCGCGCAGGGGGTCTCCGGGCATGAGAACGGTCTTTGCAATGTCCTCTTTTTTTGCCGCTATGTGCGGAGTGGGAATAGGCATATATTGTACCTCCTTACAAATTTGTTTTGATTAAATTATAACGTTGCGCCCCGCTTCCGTCAAGCCTCGATAAAAATAAAGCCGCCGAGGAGCAAAAGGAAATTGCAAGCTGTAAAAATATATGATAATATGTAAAATAGAATAATAAAATGCGGGAGTATGGGCTATGAGTGATATTATCGTTATCGGCATCGCCGGGGGCACCGGCAGCGGCAAAACCACCATCACAAGAAAGATCATGCAGAGCTTCGGGGGCAATGTCAGCGTTATCTACCATGATAACTACTACAAGGCGCACCACAGCATGAGCTATGAGGAGCGCAGCCGTCTGAATTACGATCACCCCGACGCGTTCGATACGGAGCTGCTGATATCGGACCTGAAGAAGCTTCGTCAGGGGGAGGCCGTCCGCTGCCCTACATATGATTACACCATACATGACCGGTCGGACAAGACCGTAACGGTAAAGCCGGCGAAGGTCATCATCGTCGAGGGCATACTCATTTTCCAGAGCATCGAGCTGTGCGAGCTTATGGACATAAAAATTTATGTAGATACCGACGCCGACGTCCGCATACTCCGCCGCATAGTGCGCGACGTGCGCGACCGCGGCCGCAGCCTTGACAGCGTTGTTAACCAATACCTCGGCACCGTAAAGCCCATGCACGAGCAGTTCGTAGAGCCTTCAAAGCGCAAGGCGGATATAATCATCCCCGAGGGCGGGCATAATCAGGTTGCGCTTGAAATGGTCATCGAGCGGGTGCGGGCCCACCTCGCAAAATAAAAAGCCTATACATTATAATTAACAGGAGACGGCAATGGCAAAGCTATATTTCAAATACGGCGCGATGGGATCCTCAAAATCCGCACAGGCGCTTATAACGCAGTTTAACTACGAGGAGCTGGGCATGAGCGTTTGGCTGATAAAGCCGAGCGTGGACACAAGGGACGGCGCCGATATAATAAAAAGCCGTATCGGCCTCCAGCGCTCGGCGCGTATCATCACACCGGAGCAGAACATAGCCGAGGAGTACGCGAAGCTGGAAAAGCACGACGTTATAATAGCCGATGAGGCGCAGTTTTTCACGCCCGAGCAGATAGAACAGCTCCGAGGACTGGTAGACGACGAGGACCTGCCAGTTTTGTGCTTCGGCCTGCGTACAGACTTCCAGACGCATTTCTTCCCCGGCGCGCAAAGGCTCATGGAGCTTGCCGACTCGATAACCGAGATAAAAACGGTGTGCGAATGCGGCAGAAAGGCCACTGTCAACGCAAGGATAGACGCCGCAGGGCGCATCATCACCGAGGGCGATCAGGTCTTTCTCGGCGGAAACGACAGCTATGTTGCCATGTGCCATAAATGCTGGAAGAAAAAAATCAGGGAACAGGGCTGAGCCGTCAGAAAAAATCGGCGGGACTTATGCCGAAAGCCTTTGCAAGATACTTTATTTCAATATCCGTAACAAAACGCTGTCCGGACTCGATGCGCTGGACGGCGTTTTTGTCAACATCAAGCCCGAGGCGCTGGAGCCTGTCGGCCAGCTCGCGCTGCGAAATACCCTTGGCCTTTCTGAGCTGCGCCACCTTGACCCCGCATATGTTGTTCCGCCCGTCTGGAGACTTGTTGATAAACATACGATCGCTCCTATGATTGACATTTTGTGCTTGTCACAAAAGCAATTGTATGATAATATGAACACAATTATGACATTCTGTGAATGTCATAATGCGTTTGAAGTAAAAGGGTGATAAAATGACGGACTATAAGGAACTGTACCTGAAAATGTTCAGAGCCACTGAAAAAGCGATGAACATAATGGCGGACGCGTAGCGCGAATGCGAAGAGCCGTACTGCGAGGAACTCGGCGATCAGAAAAGCCCGAGCAGGAAGAACAGTGATATATGGCTAAAAGCAGCGGCTGATAAGCCACTGCTTTTGTTGCCTTAATCCACTTTTACGATTTTGCGCATGATCTTGGGCTTCAGTTTCACCACTTTGCGATCATATGTAATAAGTCCGTTGACCTCGTCCTCCACATCGCTGAGCTGAGTATAAACCGCGGCGGCGAGACCCTGCCCGCAGGCGGGCTTTATCTGCTTTGAGTAGAGGCTTTCAAGAGCCCTTTGCAGCTCCTTTTCGGATTTGAATTTTTTGTAGCCGAAATCTTTCGCGCTGAAGCTGTGTCCGGCACAGCGCAGGTTATAGCCGCCGAACTCGCTCAGGAGAACCGCGCGGCCCAGCCTATCGGGCTTGAAGTTATATTTTCTGAAATATACATGCAGGCTTTTTGTATCGCCGATCTTCTGATCGTGCCAGCCGGAGGCGTGGTCAACGGTGCGGGTGGGGTCGGCGTTGGCGATCTTCTCGGCGATGCGCGCCGCGTCGAACTGGCCCCAGCCCTCGTTGAAGGGGACCCACATTGCGATGCAGGGGCAGTTGTACAGCAGATCGATCATCTCATTGAGCTCAGTCTCGTATTCGACGCGGCCTTCCATGTCCTCGCGGGCAAAAAGCTTATAGTTTTTGTCGCTGAGATGTATACCCGTGACGAGTGGGGCGGAGATGACCGCGGGGTTATACTGTCCGCCGCCGTTTATCATGTCCTGCCAAACCAGCATACCCAGCCGGTCGCAGTGATAGTACCAGCGCAGTGGCTCGACCTTGATGTGCTTGCGCAGCATGTTAAAGCCCATGTCCTTAGCGGTCTGGATGTCGAATATAAGCGCCTCGTCGGAGGGAGCGGTGTACATCCCGTCGGACCAATAGCCCTGATCGAGCAAGCCGTTGTGAAAATACGGCCTGCCGTTGAGGAAAAGGCGCTTTACGCCGCTGCCGTCTGCCTCGACGGAGAATTTGCGCATGGCGAAATAGCTTTCGACCCTGTCCTCGCCGCAGACGACGGAAAAATCGTAAAGCTTGGGGTTTTCAGGCGTCCACGGCTCGAAATCTGGCACAGGGATCCTGGAGGGCAGGGGATAGAGCTGACCGTCGAATAAGGCTGAGGCTTTGCTGTCGCCCACGATCTCGGCCGATACTTCGACATAAGCGCCGTCAAAATTCGGGGTGATGCGCAGCTTTCTGACGCAGTCCTTGGGGATGCACTCCGCCCAGACGCTCTGCCAGATACCGCTCTGCGGTGTGTACCAGATGCCGCCTCGGGAGGAATTCTGCTTGCCTCGGCTGTGGAACGAGGTATCGGAAACGTCTCTTACGCTCAGGGAGAGCTCATTGACCTCCTTGGACAGGAAGCCCGTCGCGTCAAACTCAAAGGGCAGATAGCCGCCGCGGTGCCTGTAGGCGCGCAGCCCGTTTATGTACACGGTGCAGCTCTGGTCGACGGCTCCGAAATGGAGGATGACCCTGCCGCTCATATCCTCGGGTCTGACCCAGTCTCTGCGATACCAAAGATACTCATCGGGTTTAAGCGCACGTCCGACTCCCGAGAGCTCGCTCTCGGGGGAGAAGGGCACAAGTATCTTGCCCTGCCATTTTTCGGGCTGCTTTTCACCGGCTGCCGTGAAGGCATAGTCCCACTGTCCGTTTAAGTTTATAAACGAGCTGCGTCTCATCTGAGGTCGGGGGTATTCCGGTAGTACGTTGTTCTTGTCAAGCTTTTCGCCCCATGGTGTAAGCATATGCTGTCCTCCATCCATTATATTATATTGTAAGTATACAGTATATCGGCGGGTTTGATAAGCCCCAAATTTAACGTTATTCTTGTAATTGGCAATATTGATAAAATTAACACAAAGAAGCAGATTTTGCGCTGAATTTCGTGCAATTGTTAATCATTTATCATAAATAAGCGCTAAAAAGCACAAAAATATGATAAAAAACGAGTCATTGATTGTAGACACAAAACATAGTTTATGGTATATTTAAGTTTGTCATAAAATAGAGAGGTGATGCAAATGCCCTATAAGTTTCGTGGCGGCGTACATCCCGATTATATGAAAGCTCCGGATGAGCCGGTAATAGTCGTAACTCCGCCCCCCCAGGTCATTATCCCGATGGCACAGCACATCGGCGCACCCTGCCAGCCGCTCGTAGCGGTCGGTGACTATGTAACAACTGTCTCTTATACACATCTCCGAGCCCACGAGACTAAGGCGAATCTCGT
>ERZ1026968.332-NODE-332-length-21424-cov-7.166035_pt1 | contig 21424 bp, 16 predicted proteins | sample MGYA00519295_ERZ1026968 | MGnify/ENA primary metagenome ERZ1026968 (study PRJEB26926, sample SAMN06164480) | human gut metagenome | biome: ENVO:00009003; feature: ENVO:2100002; material: ENVO:00002003 | host: Homo sapiens | place: USA | collected 2012 ...
GGGCCTGCCCCCTCCTTCATCAGCCCGAAATCATATTTGGTCTCGAGCCAACGCACCTCGCCGGAAACCTGCGTCACGGCAAGCCCCGCCAGCATCAATGCCGCAGCTATTCGATAGGTATTCACCGCTTGTTGGGATTTACTATTCCTTTAATATATATGCGGGCCTTCTTGGGCTTGCCGTTGGTCTTGACGGTCACGGCCTTGGTGAAGCCTCCGGGACGGCCCAGCGGATTGTAGGTCACCTTTATCACGCCCTTCTTGCCGGGCTGGATGGGCGTGGCCGGGAATTCGGGAGTGGTGCAGCCGCACTCGGCGGTGGCGTCCACTATCACCAGCGGCTTGTCGCCCGTGTTGGTGAACTCGAACTGATGCGACACCACGCCTTTGGTCTCGGCGATGGTACCGAAATTGTAAGTAGTCTCGGCAAACGTGATCCCGGCGGGACCCTTTTTCTTAGCCTCAGCCTGCAATCCGGTCATTATCAGCACAATGGCCAACAATGTCCAATATATAATCCTTTTCATCTTCTTTTTATCTGTTAAATTAGAATACAAAAATACAAATTTTTTTGCTAACTTTGCGCGCAAACTCCACACAGCCCCCTTCATTTCACTATAAAAACATTCGGGAGTGCTTATTGGTTAGATAAGAAAAGATTCCAACGGTTTATCAGGCCGTGTGGCAGATCGGGCAAAACCCAACTTTGAAGTTGATGAAGAAATTAATGATAGTTGAGTCGCCGCACAAGGCGGAGACGATAGGCAAATTCTTAGGCTCGGACTTCACGGTGATGTCGAGCAAAGGCCATATACGTGACTTGCAGAAGCGGGGCATGAGCATAGACATAGACGATGACTTCAAGCCGGTGTACGAGATACCGGACGACAAGAAGGAACTGGTGCGTCAGCTCAAGGCCGCCACGAAGAAAGCCGACATGGTTTATCTGGCAAGCGATGAAGACCGCGAGGGAGAGGCCATAGCCTGGCACCTGTCGGAGGTGCTGGGACTCGACCCCACCGATTCGCGGCGCATCGTATTCCACGAGATCACCAAGCCGGCCGTGCTGAAGGCCCTGGAGAATCCACGCGGCATCGACATAGACCGCGTCAACGCCCAGCAGGCGCGCCGAGTGCTGGACCGCATCGTGGGCTTCGAGCTGAGTCCCGTGCTGTGGAAGAAGATAAAGCCGGCCCTGTCGGCAGGCCGCGTGCAGAGCGTCACCACGCGCCTTGTGTGCGAGCGCGAAAAGGAGATTCGCGATTTCACGCCGGAGCCTTTCTATCGCATCAACGCCCGTTTCCTCACGGCCGGCCGCGCCGTGCTGAAGGCCGAGGGCGCGCGCCGTCTCAAGTCGGACGACGAGGCGCGACGCTTCCTGACGGAATGCGCCGGCAGGCAGTTCCGGGTTTCGGGCATACAGGTAAAGCCCGTCACCCGCAAGCCGATGCCTCCCTTCACCACCTCGACGCTGCAGCAGGATGCAGGACGCCGACTCGGTTTCTCGGTCAGCACCACCATGCGCGTGGCCCAGAAGCTCTACGAGGAGGGACTCATCACATATATGCGTACCGACTCCACCAATCTGTCGGAGCTGGCGCTGGCCGACATAGCCAAAGCCATAACCGAGGATTACGGCAAGCCATATCTGCACACACGCCGCTATCACACCAAGGCGAAAGGTGCCCAGGAGGCCCACGAGGCCATCCGCCCTACCTACGTCTCACGGCGCACCATCAGCGGAACGCCTCAGGAGCAGAAACTCTACGACCTGATCTGGAAACGCGCCGTAGCCTCGCAGATGAGCGATGCCTCGCTGGAGAAAACCAACGTGGACATCAATATGGCCGGCACACCGGCTGATTCCGAAGCTTTGTTCCGCGCCGAGGGGGAGACCCTGAAGTTCGAGGGCTTCATGCGTGCTTACGGCATAGAGACCTCCGACGACCCGAGCGACAACGACCCGCAGGGCGACGTGATACTGCCCCCTCTCGCCGTGGGCGACATCCTCGAATACGATAACATCACGGCCACGGAACGCTTCACCCAGGCACCCCCGCGTTATACCGAGCCTACACTGGTCAAGAAGATGGAGGACCTGGACATAGGCCGTCCCTCCACTTACGCCTCGACCGTTTCCACAATCCAGGCCCGCGGGTACGTGGAGCATGGCGACAACGAAGGCACCCCGCGCGAATACCATAAGCTGACTCTGTCGAAGGACAAGGTCACGGATCAGGTGCTGACTGAAAACACCGGTTCCAACCGTGGCAAACTCGTACCTACAGACGTAGGCATGATCGTCAACGATTTCTTAGCGGAATATTTCCCTGAGATCATGGACTATAACTTCACGGCCAAGGTTGAGGAGCGCTTCGACGACATAGCGCAGGGCAAGCTGCCGTGGCAGGAGGAGATAAACGAATTCTACGGTTCGTTCCATCCGCTGATAGACAAGGTGAACAGCATGCGCAGCGAGACCAAGGTGGGCGAACGTGTGTTAGGCACGGATCCGGCCACAGGCAAACGCGTATCGGCCAAGGTGGGCCGTTTCGGCCCCGTAATCCAGATAGGCGAGGCCACCGACGACGAGAAACCGCGCTTCGCCAGTCTGCAGGAGGGCCAGAGCCTCGGCACCATCACACTTGAGGAGGCGCTGAAGCTGTTTGACCTCCCCCGCCAGCTCGGCACGTTCGAGGACAAGCCGGTCAGCGCGGCCATCGGCCGGTTCGGCCCTTACGTGCACTTCGACAAGATGTTCGCTTCCATCCCTAAGGACATGTCGCCCCACACCATCACGCTCGACGAGGCGATAGCATTAATCAAGGAAAAGCGCGAGAAGGAGGCCAACAAGCTGATAAAGACCTTCGACGAGCTTCCCGGCGTGGAGGTACTCAACGGCCGCTTCGGCCCCTACATCGCATTCAAGAAACCGGGCGACCGCAAGGCCACCAACTACAAGATTCCCAAGGGCACCGACCCCAAGGCTCTGACCGTGGAGGAGGTAAACAAACTCATGGCCGACCAGGACGTCGCCCCCAAGCCCGCAAAGCGAACCACACGCAAGAAATCATAACGGCATACCTGCCTTACCAACCATCGGAGAGTGTATTTGTTATTACAATGAATACACTCTCTTTGTATAGCAGGGAGAGTTATAATCCACTATACGGGAATGGTCAGGAAGGTTACGAAAATAGTGCTGTGGACGGTTGCCGGCATCGTGCTGCTGGCTGTCGTATTGGCGGGCGTGGGTGCCTGGATGCTCACGCCCGGCCGTCTTACCGGGCTGGTGAACCGCGAGCTCTCCAGGCGTCTCAACGCCGATGTCACCGCCCACAATGTGCGTCTCGACCTTTTCTCGACATATCCGATAGCCCGCGTCAGCATCGACTCACTGACCGTAGCCTGCCGCCCGGACAGCGTCAGGACCGCCGACGGCAAGATTATGGCCGATGCGCGCCAACTGCTCAGGACCGGTGCCGTCACCGCTCGCATGGATATCAGAAAACTGCTGCACAAGGATATCGACCTGCAGTATGCCGGTGTGGATTCGATGCGCCTCAACCTGGTGCGCTTCTCCCCCGCGCGCTCCAACTGGAACATCCTCCCGGCAAAGATAAAGCCTGACAAGAACCTCACATTCACGTTCGACACGCTGCGACTGGCGCATGGCTCAGTCCGTTTCCGCGACATGGTCTCGGATACTGACGCATCTTTGGCTATCAATCCCGAGGCATCCATACTGCCGCAAGGATCCGGTTCATACCGTTCCAGCATCCCGGCCAAGGCTTCGGTCAGCATGAAGGGCCGGAAATATCTCACTGACCTTCCTTTGCTGTTAGAGGGCGACACAAAGCTGACCTTCACATCCTTTGCGCTTTCGACCGAGGACTTTACCGTAAAATTAGGCGACATCACCGGCCTCGTCACCCTGGACATGAACATGAATCCGGAGATACGCATCAATGCCTTCGACTGGAAGCTATCACCCTTCGGCGTCAGCGAACTGCTTAAGCTGATTCCCGCCTCTGCGGCTCCCTGGCTATCCGGTCTTCGCGCCGAGGCTCCGATCAGCGGCAGCGTTACTCTCACTGAACCTTATACTGTCAGAAAAGGGATATATCCTACCCTGACGGCGCAGGTTGTACTGCCTCACGGATCGTTGCGTTACGACAATCCGCAATACGGCACGTACATCTTCGACGACCTGGCTTTCAATAGCATATTCCATCTTGACGGCGCCCATCCCGCGGCCTCGTCGCTGCGGCTTAAAGAACTGTATATCCGTGGCGAGGACATGGATGTGCTGGCACAGGCGGACGTACGGGCCATAGGCGCAGATCCTGAAGTTCAAGGCACGTTAAGGGGCGACATCTCCCTGACGCGGCTGGGCCATGTCCTGCCCTATCTGCAGGGATTCAACCTGCGCGGCAAGGTCACCTCGGACACCCGCATCAGTTTCCGCATGTCCGACATCAACCGGGGACGTCTCGATCGGATGCTTGTAGAGGGCAACGCAAACATGCACGGGCTTCAGATCGAGAATGTAGGCGACGTGGACCGCATCGCCGCCGGCAATATGTCGGTGAAGTTCCTCGGCAAAGCCCTGAGCGCCACACCCGAGGCAGTGCGCGGCTCGCTGTTCGACTTCGATGCCGTGGTAGACAGGTTCTCCGTACTGGCGGCGGGCTGTAAGGCCGTAGCCTCGTCTGTAAGCCTTTCGACTACAGTAAGCGACCCCGGCACAGCCACGGCCACCAACCTGCCGAATGACGTGCCGTTCAACATCAACCTGCGGGCTGCCACACTGAGCATAGGCGACCCCAACGACACCATACGCGTCAACCTGGGCGATACCGAGGTAAGCAGCGTCATATCGGCCAGAATGCTCGAGAACATGCAGGCCGACCTGTACGATGTCCGCATCAAAGGCGCGTCTCTATCCTATTCCGGCCAGGGAACCTCGCTGGGGGTCAGCGGAGTCGACGTGCGACTTCGTGCCGAACGTTCCAACGCAATTCCGAAGGCCTCTCCGTTCGTGACGCCGGCCAAGTGGAATGCCGACAGCCGTTCATTGGCGGCATTGCGCCATTCACCCGCCATGCTGGCCCTGCAACAGTCGCCGGCGCTGACATCGGTAATGAACGACTGGCTCCTGTCCCTCCGTGTCAAAGGCAACAGGGCTTCTGTCTACACAGACGCCTTCCCGATACAGAACCACATCAGCGACCTGGACATAAGCGCCAACACCGATTCCGTCACCATCCACAGTCTCAGGACCCGAACAGGTTCCACTGTGGCCTCCATATCGGGGCGTGTCACGAATCTGCGGCAGTTCCTCACTTCGGCGCAACCTGCACCGCTCGCCATATCGATAAATGCCCATTTAGACACTCTGCAGCTTAACCAGCTGGCAGCCGCTTACGTACGGGGGTACGAAATGAAGCACGGGCCGGGATCGTTTGCAAAACTTTTGAAAAACACAGCCATTACCCGCGGCGATTCCGTCGCCTTCATGATACCGCGCAACATCGTGGCCGACATCCGTTCCACAGTGAACGTAATGGAGTGTCTCGATATGCCCGCAACCGGCATTACGGCGAATATCCGCGCCGCCGGCGGCAAGGTCGAGCTGCCATCCTTCTCGGCATCCACCGGGTTCATGAACATTTCCGGCAATGCAGGTTACGACACACATGATATTCAGAATATCGCGGCCAATGTCGCGCTCGGTATGAACGACCTTGAACTGTCGCGGCTGTACACCGCGTTCCCGGCGCTGACTGAGAAAGTTCCTGAAATTAAGAATCTGACCGGCCGGTTCGATATAGCCGCCAACATGCGCGTACCGCTGTTTCCCACCATGTATGTCATGACGCCGGCATTGCGCGCCGGAGTACGCATACAGGCAGACGACCTGTACCTGAACCAGGACCGCGAGATACGGCGCATTACGCATCTGATGATGATACACAGTCGCGACCCGCTGCACATAGCCGATCTGGACATCCGGGCATCGGGGTTCGACAACATGGTGATGCTGCATCCCTTCGACCTGAATCTGGACAGATACAAGTTGTGCGTGGCCGGACTCAACAACTTCAACGGCAGGATGTTCTACCACGTGGGCGTCAAGGACTGGCCGTTGATGTTCCCATTCGGCGTCAACCTGAAGGGGACGTTCAGTCATCCGGAGATCCGGCTCGGCAGCTCCAACTGGAAGGACATCGACGCCACCGAAATCTCGGGCGACATCATGTCCGGCATGCGCCTCAACGTGGTGCAGCAGCTGCGCCACTACTTCTACATTCTGCTCGACCGCGCCGCGAAATCCGAACAGGCCAAATAAAGCCCCGTACAAGATGACTATCTGCCTTTCATGGTCCTGAGGTTGCAATGCATCAGCTTGCCTTCCGAGTCGCGCAGGTGCATGCCGTTGCCTTCGCAATAACGCCAGAACTTGCAGTCAGCGCATTCCCCCTGTTTCATCCAGCTGCGGTCGCGATATTGTCTGAATCCGTTTTGCCATACCTCCCAGAAATCATCCCTATATATATTCCCCTGCCTGTAGTCCGCGCGTATGCTGGGGCACGCTCCGATGCCACCGTCCAGCAGAACAGAACCGACGGTTACACCTGCGGCACATTCAAAAAAGGTATCGCGGGCCATTCCCTCATAACCGCCTAAGAAACCTTCGCAGCAGAACGAAGCCTTAATCCGGCCCTCTTTTCGGGTGCGGACTATGAATTCCATCATTTGCCGTATATCTTCTGCATTCAGTTTAAACTCCGGATATGCGGCGGCGCGACCGGCAGGGAAAATGGTAAAGAGACGCCAGCGTTTCACGCCTGCGTCAATCAGCAGATCGCGCACCCGGTCAAGTTCTCCGAGCGACTTTTTGTTGACGCATGTCACCACGTCGAAGTTGAGGTCTTCGGCTTTGGCGACCATTCCGATTGCCGCGACTGCGCGTTCAAACGACCGGGGATTGCCGCGCATCCAGTTGTGCGTATCTTCGAGACCGTCAAGGCTGATGGTGATGTTATGCAGCCCGGCCCGGCGCAGAGACATGAATCGGTCTTCCGTCAGCAACAGCCCGTTGGTCACGATGCCCCACGGCAGTTCACGGTCGTACAGGGCGCGTCCTACCGTCTCAAGGTCCTGCCTCACCAACGGCTCGCCCCCTGTGATTATGATATTCAGCGTATGCGGGTCGACATGTGGAAGCAGTGAATCCACCACTCGCAGAAAATCTTCAGCCGGCATGTCGGGGAGCGTCGACGAGCTCTTGCAGTCGCTGCCGCAATGCCGGCAGTGCAGATTGCAACGCCATGTGCATTCCCAGAACAATTCCTTCAGTGGATGCTCCTCGCGACGTTTCCTTTTGATGGTACGAAACAGTTCCAATGCTATTTTCTGACGGATGGATATACTTTTCATAGCCATAAATAATAATTACCAGTTAAACCGTATGCCAAGCGGTAATGCGAAATTCCACGATTCCTCGGTCCAGTAGTTAGGCACGTTAGTATTCACTTTCGGCATATACTGCAACGTCGGCTCCAGGAAGATGGATACATTCTTATGCAATCTCAGCGAGATGCCGTAACTTGCCGATACGGACCACATCACCTTGGCATCAAGGTCGCCCACCGGCACATCGCCCGATGAATTTAAACCCGACCTGAGGACACCGTGGCTGTAAACCGGGAAATTGACCGAGGCTCCGATGCTGCCGTACAGCGATATAATCCCCCGCGTGTAGGTATTTATGTTCAGTTTCAGCGGGATGCCGATATAATGCCAGTTACAGTGACTCTCGTTTTTACCCGATTCGTATGTCGAATGAAGGTATGTGTATCGCAGTCCGCTTTCCAGGGAAATGATCGAATTGAATCTTTTTGCGACTGACACTGAAACCGTCACAGGCATGTAGTTGCGGTGAGATACTCCACTGTAATCCCTGGACGGTTTCCGGCTGATTTTACTGATTCCGGCCCTTGTGGCATCATCGGAATTGTCCGGATTGTCGGGGTTATCTGGATTATCCGGGGGTGTGGGACCGGGATCTGAGGCGGCATAATCACCATTTCCTATGCCGCTTTTTATGGAAGTGCCGACAAAGTCAGTCCCCACACCGACTGACCATCCGGCCGCCTTGCGTTTCGGCAGTTCATCGGTGAGGGCCAGATATGTTCCATCGGCATGCTCGGGGACAGGCGCGTTAGCAGTTTCAGCAGCAGGGTCAGTTGCAGGCGCTGTCTCCGGTTCTGTTTCAACCGGGACCTCCGGCTCGCTCTGAGGCAGAGAGTCGGAGGCAGGGAGAGTCGCGGGATGAGTGGGAGTGGGATGAGTGGGAGTAGTGGGAGTAGTGGGGAAAGTGAGAGAATTGATAGCCGCGAGATTGCTCTGATGGCTCTGATTGCTTTGATGGCTCTGATTAGTCTGATGACTGTGCGCAATGGCGGTTTCCGCCGGCCGGTGCGACCGGTAATACGTCATGATTCCGCCTGTCATGATTAGAAGCAACAAGATTAGCACGCCTCCCTGCTTCTTGTAATCCCTGATGAACTGACGCATCATCACCTTGGCGTGAAACAGCTGTGAAGCCGATGTCGACGGTTCTATGCCCAATATTTTGGCTATCTCCTTGTGCGACTTATTCTCCAGCACCGACAGGCGGAACACCTTGCCGTACCCTGCCGGCAGCCTGCGTATCATCGCCTCAAGCACATCGAGATCTATGATGTCTTCTAACTCTTTCGCGTCTTCTACCTCCGGAATCTCATGAAGCACCACATTTATGTCCTGTTCCCGCAGAAACTGCAGGGCTAAGTTCCGCATTATGGACGCCAGCCACGACTGGACCCGCAATGGATCCTTCAGGTCGCGCATCCGTGTGAACGCCACTATGAATCCGTCATGAAGGATATCCTCCACATCCTCCGGATTGTCGACATACCGCCTTATCACGCCTGTCATCTTGGGCGCGAACCGTGTATAGAACATGCTCAGCGCCTCCTTGTCTCCATCGAGGCACTGAGCTATCAGTTCTTCGTTACCTATGCCGATTCTGTCCAAGTGTTAGTGTGAATGAAATCGGAGGCTCAGTTACTTTTTCTTTTTCAATTTGAAATTGACCGTAGCCTTTGCCGCACCCTTGTTCCAGGGATTCTTGTCGTGTTTGGTGTCTTTCTCAAACTTCACTTTGACGTTCACCGAATCAGGCTCCAAGTCTGTATCTTCCGGTTTGCATACCACCTTTATTTCGTTTTCAGGGAAATCAGAGGTTTCAATCAGATAATTACCCTTGTCATCGGTTTGGCCTTTGCCGAAGCTATATATGCCTGACTGGCCCTCCGGATGCGTTACATATATGTCGGCGTTGTCTACCGGATCCCCGGCTTCGTCGGTTACGGCTCCCTTTACTTCGAAATAACCTGTCGGGGTGCCGTACATGCAAAGTTCTTTGCCGCCATTATCGCTGCAACCGAAACCCAGCACGGCCAGTGCGCCGGCGCAGATTGTCGCCCACAGTGAGGATATCGTTCTGTATGTCTTTTTCATAATCAATGCAATATGGCCCGAATCACAGACCTTTTATTATGTAGATGAAGAAATCGCACATATATTGCATGGCGAGTCGATATTTTTTCAAAATAGCTGCCTCAGAGCCCTCGAGAAGTAAAAAAATTTGGTGAATTTCAAAAAAATAGCTAACTTTGCAGTCGCAAACAAAAAATCGGGGTGTAGCACAGTTGGTTAGCGCGCTACGTTCGGGACGTAGAGGTCGGGCGTTCGAGTCGCCTCACCCCGACAGAGAAGCCGGAGCTCCCTCCGGCTTTTCTTATTTTTAACAAGCACGGCAACAATCTTACATTCCGACATAAAACATATCACGGCCATGAGCGAATTTAAAAGAACACTGATCACAACGGCCCTCCCCTACGCCAACGGGCCTGTACACATAGGACACCTGGCGGGTGTGTACGTACCCGCCGATATCTACGCGCGCTACATGCGTCTGCAGGGACGCGACGTGCTGCTGATAGGAGGCAGCGACGAACACGGCGTGCCCATCACCATCAAGGCCCGCAAGGAGGGCGTGACGCCTCAGGACATCGTGGACCGCTACCACACGCTGATACGCGACTCGTTCAAGGAGTTCGGCATCTCGTTCGACGTCTACGGCCGCACCACCAGCGACACGCACCGCCGCACGGCGTCCGACTTCTTCCGCAAGCTTTACGACAAGGGCGAGTTCGTGGAGAAAACCTCCATGCAACTCTACGACCCGGAGGCCAAGCAGTTTCTGGCCGACCGTTATGTGACGGGCAAATGCCCCCACTGCGGCGCCGAGGGTGCCTACGGCGACCAGTGCGAGGCCTGCGGCACGTCGCTTAACGCCACAGACCTGATCAATCCCAAGTCAGCCATCACAGGAGCCGAGCCGGTGCTGCGCGAGACCACGCACTTCTACCTTCCCCTCGACAAGTGGCAGGGCCGTCTTGAGGACTGGATCCTAAAGGGCCACAAGGAGTGGAAGACCAACGTCTACGGCCAGTGCAAGTCATGGCTCGACATGGGCCTGCAGCCCCGCGCCGTGAGCCGCGACCTCGACTGGGGCATTCCCGTGCCCGTGGAGGGCGCCGAGGGCAAGGTGCTGTACGTATGGTTCGACGCCCCTATCGGCTACATCTCCAACACCATCGACCTCGTTGGCGACGACTACACCAAGTGGTGGAAGGATCCGGAGACCCGCATGATTCACTTCATCGGCAAGGACAACATCGTGTTCCACTGCATCGTGTTCCCGGCCATGCTGATGGCCGACGGTTCGTACAACCTGCCCGACAACGTGCCGGCCAACGAGTTCCTGAACCTGGAGGACGACAAGATCTCCACCTCGCGCAACTGGGCCGTATGGCTGCACGAGTATCTGCGCGACTTCCCCGGCAAGCAGGACACCTTGCGCTACACGCTGACGGCGAACGCGCCGGAAACCAAGGACAACAACTTCACATGGCGCGACTTCCAGGCCCGCAACAACAACGAATTGGTGGCCATCTTAGGCAACTTCGTGAACCGCGCCGTGGTGCTCGACCATAAGTATTTCGACGGCAAGGTACCCGCCATAGAAGGCGAGCTGACCGACGTGGACCGCGAGGTATTGGCCGAGGTCAAGGCTGCCGTGGAGGCCACTACGGCAGACATCGAGAACTTCAAGTTCCGCGAGGCCCTGCGCCAGGCCATGAACGTGGCCCGCGCCGGCAACAAGTATCTGGCCGACACCGAGCCCTGGAAGGTATGGAAGACCGACCCGCAGCGCGTGGCCACCATCCTGAACGTATCGCTTCAGATATGCGCCACCATCGCCGTGGTGTTCGAGCCGTTCCTCCCGTTCATGAGCGGGAAGCTGACCGATATGCTGGGCCTGGACAAGCTCAGCTGGGATATGGCCGGCCGCGACGACCTGCTGGCCGCAGGGCACGTCATCGGCAAGCCCGAGATCCTGTTCGAGAAGATCGACGACGAGGCCATCACGGCGCAGACCGACCGGCTGGCCCGCATCAAGGAGGAGAACAAGCTGGCAGGCTGGGCTCCCGAGGCCGTGAAGCCTGAATGCAGCTTCGACGACTTCGAGAAAGTAGACATACGCGTAGGCAAGGTACTGGAATGCGAGAAAGTGAAGAAGTCGAAGAAACTGCTGAAGTTCAAGATCGACGACGGCATGGGGGGCCGTACAATTCTGAGCGGCATCGCCGGCAGCTATCCCGAGCCGGAGAAGCTTGTGGGCATGGAGGTACTGTTCATCGCCAACTTCGCCCCGCGCAACATGATGGGCCACGAGAGCCAGGGCATGATTCTGAGCGCCGTCAACCCCGACGGCTCGCTGACGCTCTGCTCCCCCTCGTCCGACGTCGCCCCCGGCGCCCAGGTCGGCTAACCCCGACAACATCACCGCAATAATACATAACGCGCCCGGCACCTTCCAATACGTGCCGGGCGCGCTGTTTATGTCCCGCAACGACTGGAATGTCCTCACCGCCAACAGTCCGCATTCTAAATGTTTGGATTTTTACAAAAATCGCCGTTTTAATTGTTTGGAAAATTACAAAAACAACTAATTTCACATCTAAAAATTGGAATTATGTTGCAAAAACATTATGTTTGCGGAACATAATCTTAATTTCTGAATATGGACAGGATACCGAATGCGTTGGCGGAGTTTTTCAGCCGCCGCGCCACAGTGAGAAGATATACCGGCGAGACGCCGTCGCGTGAACTGATAGACAGCATCCTGGAGGCGGCCATGCGTGCGCCGACTACGGGCAACATGCAGCTGTACAGCGTGGTGGAGACCCGCGACGCGGAGATGCGTCGCCGTCTGGCCGAGCTGCATTTCAACCAGCCGGCTGCCGCGGGCGCCCCGCTGATGCTGACGTTCTGTGCCGACTACTACCGCTTCACGCGCTGGTGCGAGGTGTCGGACGCCGACGCCGGCTACGACAATTTCCTGTCGTTCACCTCGGCCATGATGGACGCGGTGATACTGACCCAGCAGTTCGTCACGCTGGCCGAACTATGCGGTCTCGGCACGTGCTATCTCGGCACGTGCCTGTACAACGCGCCGGAGATCGCCGAATTGCTTAAGCTGCCGCGCCTCACGGTCCCGGTGGCGTGCATATCGGTGGGCTATCCCGCCGAACAACCTGAACCCACGGAACGCCTCGCGCTCGACGGCGTGCTGTACCACGAAACATATCCCGAACTCACGGATGCCGACATCGTGCGGATATACAAGGCCAAGGACGACTTCGCCCCGAACGCTAAGTTCGTAGCCGAAAACGGCAAGAAGACCCTCGCACAGGTATTCACCGACGTGCGCTATCCCCGCGACATGAACGAGGCCGTCTCCGCAAAACTCCTCGCCTTCCTCCGCAAACAAGGATTTCTTAAGGAATAATGAAGAAACTCAACATTTCACATCGGATTTTATTATCGATTATAGCCATATTCTCGTTGGCCTGCTGCACTAAGCACAGGCCTGACTAGAGACTGGCACATATATATTCCGATATTTCGCAATCGCCGACTCAAGCAATTGAAACTGCAATTGCGGCACTTGACAGCATCAACCCGGAGGAACTATCCGAACCGGACCGTCATTTCTATGATTTTCTGTCAATCAAGGCTAATGACAAGGCATACGTCCTGCATAGATCTGACAGCCTGTATTTAGATGTAGAAAGATATTATTCTTCTCATGATGACATGAATCTGTATCCGGAGGTTCTGTATTACGGAGGACGGGTATATAGCGATCTTGGGGATTATCCCACAGCGCTTGATTATTTTCAACGATCTATAGAATTAGTTAAAGCGAAGCATATCAACGCCCCATTTGTTCATTCACTGCACAGCCAGACGGGCAGACTGCTCGAATCAATGAGACTGTACGACGAGGCAATCCCGTACATTGAACTGGCATTACAGGAATCCCGCGATAGAAAAGACACTGTCAATGTCATCCATAATCTGTTTTTGCTTGGCTGCACCTGCATGAATAACGCCAATTATACATTGGCGATGAAACATTTTAATGAGGCTCATTCCCTTAGCAACTTATTACCGGATTCGGCACAGAGAATTCATTTTCAAGCCAAGGCTCAAATGTATAAAGCCACTACCAGCTTGCATGTCGGCAAAACTGACACCTCAGTTATTCTGATTAAGGATATTCCTTATAAAGTGGAGCCTCCTGTACACAACACAGCACTCGGTCAGGCGGCCTCCATTTACCTGCAAGCCGGGATACTTGACTCTGCTTACAAGTATTCATTCGTCTTGATCCATAATTCTAATATGCAGAATAAGAAACGAGGATATAAGATTATACTTAATCCTAAATTAAAGTATTTCTCCACAACTGATTCTCTTGAGAAATATATCGGAGATTATGCCGAGTTATTGGAAAAGGATTACGATGAAAACAGCAAAACGCAATCCCTGATGCAACGGTCTGCTTACAATTACAATGTACACGAAGCCAAACGAGAGAAAGCTGAAAGGACCAATAGACTACTATGGTTCAGTATAACCGGTGCTGTATTTACAATCCTCTGTCTTACTCTAATCGTTTTATGGCTCAAATACCGGAATAATCGTGACAAACTTAAACTTCACGAAGCCATAGCGAAAATCCGGGAGCTTGAGGATTCTTATGCCCTAAAGAAGGATACTGGGTACACACCCTTAAATGAGGATGACAAAAATTCCTCTGTCAAAGTTACTGACGGCATCGATACTATGGATAGCCTTAGACAAAGTAAAAAGGAGAAACTGTTATCTCTTTATTCAAACAATGAGACCGATTACACAGTATCTCCCATTATTCTGCAATCGGATGCTTACAACCGCCTGTATAAAAATATCACAAAAGGTACACCCATAAAGGAGACAAGCCGTATATGGCATGAACTGGAAGAGTCCGTACTACAGGTTTCGCCCGAATTCAAGGCTAATCTCCGACTATTGGCAAACGGCAGATTGACCGACAATGACTACCATACCGCCCTGCTTATTAAATGCGGAATCTCTCCGACGCAGATGGCCGGTATATTCTGCATAACTAAAGGAGCGATAGTCTCACGTCGGGAATCGTTGTGTACCAAGATATTCGGCGAGAATTTGGGCACGAAAGTCATTGACGGCATAATCCGTTTATTATAAGCCACATACAACACTTTGTCAGTACGGAAATAGTACGGCTTTCAAAAACCGTACTATTTCCGTACTGCTTTTTTCTGTTAAATTCAGTTTGTTTCCATAACTTTGTCGCAAATTCACAACAACAATTATGAAAACAACAATCTTTCGATTATTCATCATGATTATAGGGCTGCTCTCTTTTTGCTCTTTATATTGTGATGCAGAAGATATCCGAGTCTATTCCTTCATGATTTACGAATATAGCAGGGAAGACTATAACGAACCAGATCCTGGAGGAGACAGATCTACCGGAAAATCAGGAATCTGCACTATTAGCTCCGATGCGGGGATTCAGTCTTCAGTGCTGTTAGACGATGAAGTGGAGTCATACGAGATTTGGGATAAAACCGGAGCAATTCTAATTGCAGAGTACTCGTCTGTAAACGATTTCATCACAGCGATCGAATCAATCGATTCCGGCTGTCAGATCAGACTCACATCCCAACGATATGTCTACATAGGCTATATTGGGCCGAATTGACCTTGTTTAGAGTATAATATTCCCATACCACTATATAATTATATTACGAATAATTATCTAAATATTTGGGATTTTGAATCGAATGCACTACCTTTGCATATTATAAAGTGCATATTGTAAAGCGAACCCGGTTCGAGTCCCGACAAAAAATATCACTGACGTTACAAATTATAATGAAAAGTATGAGAGCACAATCAATCCTTTACGCACTTGCGTTGCTCCTTGTTTCGGGACTCGGGGCTACGGCCGCCGTTGAATACGAGGGCTATACCAATCCGGCGGGTGACAAGTTCCCGATTGCCATCTACGACAACGTGGCGATAAATTCATCCGGCTACCAACCGATACTCTCCGATGCGGAACAAAGGGCTTATTTCGACACCATCCGCCTCGCCGGATTCAATGTCGAGCTCTGGGGCAAGGAAGACATCTGGCGCAAGATTTCCATCAACAAGTGGAGTCCCTATCTCAAAAGCCTCGGCATGAACACGATCATCAGCACCCGGGGATTTACGCTTACCCGAAGCGAGACTCCGTACGATGCCAACACTCCCGATTCCATCCTTCTGCACCCCAACTGGAACGGCCTCAGAACCGTAATCACTAATTACAATCAAGATCCTAATGTATGGGGTTATTGGGTATCGGACGAACCAAAGGTAAGAAGTTGGACATTGCCTGTTTATGAGCTAAATAAGGACGAAGGCGCCGTTATCCAGACCTTCGATATGGTTAATAGATATAAAGGCGACAAGGTTGCCTATGCAAATTTTGTTGCCAGATCGAATGAATTCTATATCGGACATTTCGCCACTGACAATCCTGATAACAGTTATGTCGAAAATTTTGAGAATTATCTCGACTACATGGTCGATTTATTGAATCTGAAATTCCTAACATTCGATCTTTATCCCGTTATCAGCAATACCCCGGGAGTTGAGCCCGCATGGATAATAAAGCGTGATTATTACAACATGATGGATCTCTATGGCCGATACTGCCGTGACAGAAAGATTCCCGTCTGGCTTATGATGCTCAGTGTTGAACATTCTTATGATGGACCAGGCGAGGAAAATGACTGGACATATCCGGAAATTACTGAAGGGCTACTTAGCATGCAGGCTATGAACGGACTGGCGTTCGGCATGAAAGGCCTCGTATACTGGGAATATGGTGCTACCGGAATAAAGGCACCCAACAGTTCATATCTGTATAAGAGCGCCCTCTACGACATGAACAAGATGGCTACGACTCCGGCATGGACGGCTGCCCGTAGAGTCAACAATGTGGTCGCACAATATGGTGCCTGTCTTCAGAATGCAACATACGACAGAAGCTGCATCGCTGTAAAAGGCTCTGTAAATCGTTATGATGGATTCGAGGAGTTATCAGGCTCATTTCACGACATCAATCTCATTAATCATTCAGGATATGCAGTATTGCTGTCCCATCTCACAAGTGATGACCGGGAATATGTGGCCATCGTGAACCAGGACCATCTTAAAAGCCAGAGAATAACTTTAGCTTTGCCCCAGAATCTGAAATATGAGAGGGTGATGTTACATTATACGGCTGACCCAAATTCCATCAGTCTAATTGACAAGGATCTGTCCAAGCAAGAAACATTCACACTTGAGCCCGGCGGCATGATATTATTTACGAGAACCAATAAATAGAATTTGCTATGAATATGAAACTTACGATTTGCACGATAATGGCGATGCTGACATTAGGCATTGCCGGAGTACGGGCTCAGGGAATTGAGGTACCGGAGGATGGTCCGCGCGAGACATGGCAGCTCGTCTACGACGACTATCGCAGCCTTGGGTATCCGTGGAACGAGATGTACAGTGATCCAAAATACAAGGACATCACAATGGACGTGACAGTCGTACGAGGAGAGAATTGTCTATATGTGCAGGGTATCGCTAAAAATTGCCATGATTCGTGGATAAAGATTGAAATATCCGAGGATATGACTGACGATAGATTATTAATGTTGAGTAACCAACCTGTAACTGCATCGGGCGAAACACAGTATATCAACACTGGAGCTTTCAATTACGAATGGGATAGCGGCACAAGGCATATATCATTCGAAATTATCGCATGGGGTAGCGATACGCCCCTTAGCCTATATCGGGATTTATCATATGAAGGTGTAAAATATGCTGCCAAGGAAAAGACGGGGTACTGGTTAGCAGTTGTTCCTAATCACAGATTTGACGAATGCGTGGCAATATGGACAAGCCCATATAGTCCACGCAAAGAGAGTGGAGGCATACCTGAAGAAGAGCTTTTTAAAGAAAAGGAATGTTACCTGAATCCCCGCCTGATCGACAAAACCTCCGGCATCGGCAGCGTGAATGCTATGGGTAACGAGACTGATCTACCGGTGTACACGCTTACGGGTGTCAGGGTCAATCCCGACCGCCTTACCCCCGGCATCTACATTCGCGCCGGACGCAAGTTCATAGTCAGGTAACAATAACACCCTTAGTTGCCGTATGACGAATTTACAGCGGCTGATAATAGTCATGACAGTATGCGCCGGCATTCTCTCGCCGGCTGCGGGCCGGTGCGAGGAGACGCGGGAATCGAAATGGAAATTTCAGTGGGGACCGCACGTCAGCCTTAATATCGCCGGCGCGGAGGACTGGACCAGAATGCATCAGCACGATCCGTCGGAGATAGGATTTGGCGTTACGGGCGGCGTCTACGCCCGTTATGTCTACGACAACCACTGGTACGTGGCCAGCGGGCTGCTTGTCTCGTATGCACACGCTCCGCTTCAGGTCAAGGCTGACGTGAATGTTGATCGGGATTCATACTATACGTGTCACTATGACCAGGGCAAATTGTCGCTGCCGATTCATGCCGGCTACCGGATACTGTTTGACGATGAGGGCGAGAGGGCTCTCAGTTTCTATACCGGCACCTCGCTGTCGTGCGGCTTTGCCGGCAAACTGAAATCCGACAGGCTTCCCGGCGAGACGATGTATGGCTCCGACGGATTATGGCGGCGATTCGACGCCAGCTGGGACATCGGCGCCACATTCGAGTTCAGCGACTTTATGGTGGAAGTGTGCGGCAACTTAGGATGCGTCAACATAGCCCGCAGGAACATATTCCGTGACCGCCATATATACGAATCCGCCTGCCGCATCAGCCTCACCTACTGGATCCCGAAACACTGACTACAGTATCTTCCAGCCGTCGATGTTGCGGGTGTCGGGCGATATATTTACTCCGACCTTAACTATACGTTTCGTATTCATAGAGTTCTCATACGGAAGAGCGTATTCCTTTTCGTCAATCTGCTCCAGAGCCTTCTCCGGAGTGGAGCCATACTTAAATTCCATTATATAGATGGCCTTAGTGCCGTCCAGCACCATGTCGATGCGCCCACGCGACGTACGCTGCTCCACGTCCACATTCAGCCCTACCAGGCGGCCTATTATAAGGATATCTTTTTGCCATTGCGTCTCCTTGTCGGTATAAGGCAGATAGGGAACGCCTGCCAGAAACGACTGCAACTCATGCAGGAAGCCGTCGATATCATCTTCATCGATGAAATCCTTCAGAGCATTCACAAAATTATTAGCACGACTCGAGTCCCAGTTGCTTGCTGCCTCCAGCAGATATTTGAAGAATCCTGTCCGTACCTCGGTATTGGGATAACCCAATACGAACGTATGGCGCTTCATGTTATATGACTTAATGGTAAGATAGCCGGTATAATAGCACGTAAGAGACAGATTGTTGCCCAACACGTCCCCGCTGTCCAGATCGGAACCCGATACCTGAGTGCCCTCCAGATCCGGCTTGCCCCAGTCATTCTTCAGGAATTCTCTCACAAGCCGCGTAGGAGTTCCGGAATGGAACCAGTAGTCCCTGATAGACCTGTCGAACAGCGCGTTAGCCAGGCTGAAAGGATTATATACATCTATCAGTTTCTGCGAGAAATGATACCCGTCGTAATGATTCTTAAGTTCTGCAAGCGCCTCCTCCGGGGACATCTCCATATCCTCGGCCAACCTATCTATCCCCTCCTTGAAATTATCCAGTAGTTCCTGAGTGGTGATGCCGCATATTGCCGAATAATCAGGATGCAGCGATATATCCTTAAGGTTATTGAGACCGCTGAACACGTTGATCTGTCCGATCTTGCCCACACCGGTCAGAAACACGAACTTCAGGCAGTCCTCGTTCGCCTTCATCACGCGATAGAAGTCATGCAGGGTCTTGCGGTTTGCAGCCTCGAGTTCCGGATTATCGTGGGAGTCCACAATGGGGCTGTCGTACTCATCTATAAGTATCACCACCTGCCGGCCCGTCTGATTGTAGATGTCATGGATTATCTTGTCGAAACGCCAGTCGGGAGTCTGGTCGGGATGCGAGGTACCGTATTCCTTCTCCCAGGCATCTACTATCTTTCCGAGGAATTTCGGCAGGTCATCGGGATTATTGTAGCCTCCGCGGGTAAAGTCCAAGCGAAGCACAGGGTACTGTATCCATTCCTCCGGTTCCAGCCGGTCGATTGCCAGGCCCTGAAACAGTTCACGCTCTCCACGGAAATAAGATTCCATCGTGGAGATCATCAGACTTTTGCCGAACCGACGCGGGCGACTCAGAAAAAAATATTTCCCGAGCGAGACCAACTGATGGATATACATAGTCTTGTCGACATACAGGAAACCACCTTTTCTAATCTCGCGAAAACTCGCCATGCCTACCGGATACTTAACCATAACTGTGCGTATTGTGAATCAGTTTACAAAAATAGCAATTACCTGTCAAAAACGCAAATAACGCACCTACACTATCAGCTTCACGTGGCCGTGGGCGTTGATGCGGTAGGAGCTGGTGACGCCTGTCGCAAGGTCGGTCACCTTGAACACATCGGTATCGTAGTCATCTACATTCAACGCCTCGGCGGCTGCATGTATGGCCTGCTCGATGTCGCGGAATCCCGTGCCCTCATACCGTTCCTTGCGACCGTCGGAATGCACCAGCATCACCTCGACCTTATCTTCTGTTCTTAATCTGTTCGTTTCCATATCTCTTAAAGTTTTAGGAGTTTATATAGTTGAAAAAGTTAAGATAAATGTTCCGACTCCGCATAGTAGCGCGGGCTCTCCGAGCCGCGCACAAATACGGACAAAATGCCTATGTAAAACTATTATAAGGACTTTGGTCATTTCCTGTGCGCGGCTCGGAGAGCCCACGCTACTATTCATCGCGATATGACATTATCTTGACTTTCTAAACTTTGTCAATTTTATTAACTGGCCGCCGGTTCACACTCCCTTCGGCAGGGGTCTGTCGGGCTTTGAGATGGGGATGTTGAGATGGGTGTAGATCGCGTTGGGAATCATGCGCCACAGGCCCACCACGATGTTCCAGCGCCAGTCTATCACAGCCACGCGACGTTTGCGGACAATGGCTTTCAATATCAACGGCACGGCATAATCCAGAGTCATGGTCATGGGATACTTACAGTCCGGCTCCAGCAGCGGCGTACGTATCCAGCCGGGACGGATGTCGGTGAACGTGATGCCTGCCGCCGAGTTGTCGCTGAGCTGTTCCAGGGCCACAAGCCATTTCTGGCAGGCTCCCTTCGAAGCGGAATAGGCCGACAGACGCCCGATGCCGTTGGTGCCGGCCACCGAGGTCACGGCAGCTATCTGTCCCTTGATGCCGTTCAGCCGGAAATAGCGGTAGGCCGCGCATATACACCGCACGAAGCCCACTGTGTTGGTTTCGAATATGGCCGTCTCCCTGACCGGATCCAGCACCATGTTCTCATAACCGATACCGGCGACATGGAAATATATGTCCATGCCTCCCAGCCTGGTTATCAGCTCGTTCAATTTATCCGGCACATCGGGTTTCGTGACGTCTATCGCCATATACTCCACCGTGTCGGGGTATTTCTCCTTAAGCGCCGCCATCGGTTCCGTGTGACGCGCCGCCATGCCTACCTTCACGCCACGGCTGGCCAGTGCCTCGGCACATGCCAGGCCGATGCCCGACGAGGCACCCATTATCACTATTTTTTTCATATTTATGTTTATTTTGTTTTCTTTATGTCCGGAGTTTTGTTTACTTTTGTAAGAAACTGTTTAAATTTATTTTCAATGGATTTTGAGAAGATTTTTGAGATGTT
>ERZ1026968.334-NODE-334-length-21411-cov-15.891646_pt1 | contig 21411 bp, 19 predicted proteins | sample MGYA00519295_ERZ1026968 | MGnify/ENA primary metagenome ERZ1026968 (study PRJEB26926, sample SAMN06164480) | human gut metagenome | biome: ENVO:00009003; feature: ENVO:2100002; material: ENVO:00002003 | host: Homo sapiens | place: USA | collected 2012 ...
TTGTTCTGAAAATATGAAAGAAACAAACAAAGATATTTTGAAAAAGGCTTTACAGATTGTAAAAAAATAAATGGTTTAATTAGAGAGCAATTTTAAAATTGCTCTCTATAAAATATAATTATCCTAGATATGAATTTTGTTTTAGAAATCTTAAGTTGGATTTTTATTTTCATTATACTAATTTTTCTTGCTTATGCATGGGATAAGCAAGAAAATAAAAGAAAATAAAAATTTTTAGAAAGTAAGGGTATGTTTGTCCCTTACTTTTTTTTTGACTTATTCTAAATAAGGGCTACCGTACCCCGTTTTTAGTACCTGGTATTTTTAGGCTTTCGTATTAAGGGGTACCTTGAACACAAACCACGAATTTAGTACCACAACTTTTTACCTCCTCGTATTAAGGGCATTGCCTAGAAAAGCCTTGAACACACACTAAAATTTTTTTCCTACACACACGTTAAGGGCATACCAAGACACAACACACAAAGAAGCCAGAGAATAAAAACATCCCTGGCATTCAATTGATATTGCTCATGATACTAATCCATATAAGAATATTATAAACCAAGCCCCTAGAATAAAGATATAAGGGATTGCATACTTCTTAAATGGGTATCCTTCTATCCCATCATGGAGGGCATATATAAATACTATTGGCCATAGCAATATCATTAATGCTACTCCCAGTAATTTAAACCAAGTAAAGCCAAGGCATACTAGAGCATCAAAATTCATTGAGCTACCATTATAATTACCGTGACTATCGAAGTGATAATAGTTCTTAGGTTTTAATACTTGCTCAGATCCTAGGTAGGGTGGTAGGTCCTTTTTAATGAACCTACCCTTGCTATCTCTTGCCCTTTCTCTTAGAAGTTTAGGGGCAGATAAATCTTCGTCATAATCTTTAATTCTAGCCATTGTTTTTCTTTTTAAAGAATATTAGGTAAATAGGAAATAAAGGTAATACTAACCAGATTGTAAGGAATAATAGGTGAGGTTTAATCATCCTGATTTCTTGACATAACATCTTGGTTAGAAGTGTAGAGGGGATTAGGCATATCCCATAAATTATGCCTAATATTATCCAAGTACTATTCATTGAGCTTTTCAATTAATTTTTTAAGTTTCTTATCTAAGGTTATCACCTTCTCAAGGGTTTCATCATCCTTGTGTTTCCCGTTATCATCCAACCATTTTTTGATTGCCTCTAAGGATTTCTTGGATTGATGATATGCAACAAAGGCATTGTACTTCTGTTCATTCTCTGTAGTACAAGGTAGGATTATTGCATTACCTTTCCCATCTAATCGAGTAAATTGACCCTCTAGATTTGTTGTTCTAGTAATTATTACCTTATTAGATAATATTGCAGTACCATTCTTTTTATCGATAGATACTACGTTTGCCTTTTCCATTAGGGTTTTGTCTTGGTAAATTACCGAGTTACCCTCTTTGAGTTTTATTACTTCTTTTTTCATATAAATAATGTATTTATTTCGTTATACAAATATACTATTTTATTTTTAAATATCAATCATTATTAAATAAATTCTGCAAATCTTCTGAGGTTATCCCATGCTGATGGTAGTAGTCGTATTCCCAAGGATTGAGAGGTTTGCAATTGACTGGGTATTCGTCTCTTAATTCGAAAGGCAAATAGCCAAGAAATTCTATACTGTTGAAATACTGTACCTTACCATCAGTAAATAAGAAATATTTCAAAGGTCTATCGATTGCCTTACTGAAATTACTTCCTATTAATCTGATATCCTTGTTGGCAATGTAAACATGATACTTATCAGTTATCAAATATACCTGGGTATTCCAGGGTTTCTTCGATTCATCTAAGGTTTTCCTAAACCAATCAACCATAATCTGTTGTTTCTTTCCTATATCCATAATTAAATTATTTATTCATTGATAAATAGAACTCGATATACCCACCTAAGAAAGGCTACAAGCAATACTTTATCCTCTTTAATGTAAACTCTAAGAATTTATATTATGGATAAACTTACTAACGAATTAATTGCCAAGGTTGCAAACAAGTTAAACCTTGAACCAGCTCTGTTAAAGACAGTAACTGTAGTAGAATGTGGTAATCGAGACGGATTTTTACCCTCTGGTAGACCTCAAATTCTCTTCGAGGGTCATGTAATGTGGAAATATTTGAAGATAAAACTCGATGGAGAAGGTAAAAGAACCTATTTATATGACCTAGCCAAGAGAAATCCATCCTTAGTTTATCAGAAATGGACCAAAGAATTCTACTTAGGAGGTGAAGGAGAGTGGAAAAGACTCGAAGCAGCTCGTAAAATTGATGAAAACTGTGCTAATTTAGCTACTTCTTGGGGATTGGGGCAGATTATGGGCTTCAATTATCAGCTTTGTGGATGTCAATCAGTGGATGAAATGATCCAAAAGATGTCTGAATCTCATGAAATGCAGCTAGAATTGATGTATCATTTCCTCTATAACTCCGGTTTAGTGAAGCATTTGAAGGCAAAAGACTGGGATGCCTTCGCTAAAGGATATAATGGTCCTGGTTACAAAGATAATAACTACGACCAAAAGCTAAGAAATACCTATGAAAACTTTAAAGACAAGCTATGAAAGTAATCTACAACAACCTTATACCTTTCAAGGGATACAAAGCTATCAACATCTTTGGTTTAGTGTTTGTAAGAAAGGGGGCTAAGTTTACTGAGGTGGATTATAACCATGAACATATACATTCAAAGCAAATGGCTGAGATGTTATGGATATTTTTCTACCTTTGGTATGGAATCGAGTACTTAATCATCCTTTGTTTTGCTAAATGGAACAAGCAGAATGAAAGGTATCATGATGTAAGTTTTGAGGAAGAAGCTCATAATAATGATAAAGATCTGGATTATTTAGAAGACCGTAAGCCATTTGCTTGGTTCAAATACATAAAATTGAGAAGTTACAAGAAATGAAAGACTTAAAAGTACTGGGAGTATGTGGAGGGCAAGGAGCCCTCCTATTCCCTTTTAGAGATAAACTTATTGGAAATATAGAACCTCGTGGAGTATTCCATACCGGTAGAGAAGAACAGTGGAAAGCTAATTTTAAAGGCATACCTTTCTTAAAAGGGTATGAACTACCAGAAGATTGGCATCCAGATATCATATTATCTAGCCCTGATTGTGGTAGTTGCTCAGTAATGAGATTATCTAAATCTAAGGCTCTTGGAGACCCTAAAAGTAATAAAAGTATACAACTAGTATTCCAAGCAATTCAATATTACGAACCTGCTCTCTTTCTTATAGAAAACCTACCAAGATTGCTATCCCTCATTTCTAAAGAAATGTTAACGGATTTCTTTAAGAACTATAAACTTATTTTTCACGAAAGAAGCGTTTCTGACTTCGGAAACTCCCAAGTATCAAGAAAAAGATTAGTAATCATTGGAGTTCATTTAGACAAGGGAAAAGAGTATTTGGATTCCTTTAATGAAGTATTCCAAGTAAATACTCCAAAACTTACTAGAAATTTACTAGTACAAGCTCCACAGGAAGCTTTAATTCCATTCTCTGATAAAGTTTTAGCCATGTATGATTATCGGAAATTACCTGAAAAGAAAAATCTTACAGTCAGACAAGTAAGACAACTTTGGACTCATGATTTCAAGGATGAAAAGAAATGGCCTATTAAAACTGCTAAGATGAGTACTCTCCCGGGAGTATATCGATTAGAAGATGATAAACCCCCCTTAACCTTGAGACCCTCTGATAGGCAATTTAGACCAGATGGGTATCCCTTGGGTATTTATGATTTCAAGGCAATTATGGGATTCCCTGAAAATTACCGAGTATTTATTCGGGGATTTGCTACTTGGGACCCTAAGACTTATCACTACTGGTTAAATAAAGCCAGGTATACACTTGCTAAAGGGTCAGTATGTGAAATAGGATTATGGTTTAAGAAATGCCTTAATTTCAAGTGAATCCCCCCTATATAAATCTAATAGGCTTTTAAAGGGTATTGGAATAAGGAATATTGGAATAAGGAATACTGATATAAGAATCAATCAGGAAAAGGGATTGTTAAGGGAAAAACAAAGCCAGTTTCGTAACTGATTGAATTTGAATTAGTTGGCTTATGCCAGACTTGGCAAATGAATGCCAAGCACCTGATATAGAGTGAGTTGACTATTATGAATTGAAACCGAAAAACTCAAGTAACAATGAACAAAGAAATTTTATACAGAACGGAGATATTACCGAAAAATCTGAAGAGTATGTTTAATCTCTTGGCAACTTTTTATAATCGAATTGTAAAGAGTCACAAGGGAAAAATCAGAATGAGTATTACTCAAGATTCAAAAGGAATCGATATTCGATTTAGAATTCCGACTACTGACTTCAGTAATAATTTCAAAGTAATTTTGGGAGTAATAATTGATAGATACAAAACAAAAGATGCCTATCTCAGATCAAAAGATGAAGAAGCTTAAAGTTGCCATGGTAGTCCTTTTACTAGGATTTACTATTTACCTTTGCTTCAGGAATTACAAACTGAATCAACAACTCAGTATGTTACCTGATAAAGAGATCATTCAACATACTGATACAATTTATTTGAGGAAAGATTTCCTGCCAATTTCCTACGATAATTTACTTAACCCAAGTAGAATCCTTCTTTACAATTATCAGAATTGGGATAAGCCTATTCATACCGCTAATAATCCTGATTCTATAATCTCAGAGAAGGATTCTCTTGTTCAATTAGTAATCGATAAGAATCAACTTACATTGAGTTTCCTTAATCAAAATTCAGGAATTTATTCTAGTAGATTATTCAATATCGACACTAATAATTACAAGTATTCTTGGTATAACGGAAAACTTACCACACAAGAAATTAAATCTAGAATAAGATTAGTTCCTTATGTTTATGGTAAGTACCGACCCTTTAACAATCTATGGGATTTGGGAACAGGAATTTCAATCGAGACTAAGAGATTTAATTACAAACTGGGGATAAACAGTTTTTATTACCCAAGATATTTCTCAGGTATCAAAACTGATTTAGAACTGGTAGTAACTTATAAATTTTAGATTTTATGGCAAAGAAGATACAGGAAACACCCACTAACCTTACAAGAGAAGAATTATCTAATCTATCTAGGGTTACAACGGATGTTTTCTTTTTCAGTCTTTTTTGTTATGTGATACATCCAGTGAGAGGAAAGGTTCGATTTGAATTATACCCGTATCAAAAAGCCGTACTATACCAATTTATACTCCAGAGATTCAATATCTTGTTAAAGTTCAGGCAAGCTGGTATTACAGAACTTATATCTATGTACTGCTTATGGCTGGCATCATATCATCCTAATAAGAAGATAAACATTATCTCCATTAAGGATACAACAGCTAAGAAGGTACTTAAGAAGATTAAGTTCATGTATAAGAATCTTCCATGGTATATGCAAACCCCGATAATTAACGGAAGAACTGGGGAATTTGGTTCTGCCTCTATGATTGAATTCGATAATGGTTCATTCATAGAATCCATCCCAACATCTTCAGAAGCCGGTCGTTCAGAATCTCTTTCTCTCCTGGTAATTGATGAGGCTGCAATCGTTCGGTGGGCTTCAGCTATTTGGGCAGCTGCCTTCCCTACGCTTTCCACCGGAGGTTCAGCCATCATCAATTCTACTCCATACGGTATGGGTAATTTTTACCATTCAACATGGGTAGATGCTATAGCTGGAGGTAATCCTTTCAATGCTATTCGATTATATTGGCAGATGCACCCAGAACGGGATCAATCTTGGTATGACCAGATGGCTTCTGCATTGGGTCCAAAAAGAACTGCACAAGAAATCGATGGAGACTTTCTTTCTTCAGGTAATACAGTATTTGATATGGCAGATATCAAGGCTATCGAAGATTGCTTAAGTGATTATCCAGTTTTAAAATATCGTTTCAATCGTCAGTATAGACAATTCAACGAACCAGATCCAAATAAACAGTACTTTATCGGTGCAGATGTTGCAACAGGTAGAGGTTCAGACTATTCTTCTTTCACTTGTATGGACAAGCTGGGAGAAGAACAAGTTGTGTATAAGGGAAGAATGGCAGTAGATAAATATGCTAGGTTACTGGGAGATACTGGGCAATTATTTAATTTTGCTGTTGTAGCTCCAGAATCTAACGACGTTGGTTTAGCAGTAACTTCTGCTCTTCAGTCAGAAGGATATCCTAACCTATATTACTATCAAAAGCTTCTGAAAAAGAAAGGTAAGTCCAGACCAGAGGTTGATAAATCTCCAGGTTGGTTAACTACCCAAAAGAATCGTTCAGTAATTATAGAGGGTCTAGAACAAGATGTTCGAGAAGAGAATATTATTGTGAAGGATCCTTTCTTTGTTCAAGAAGCTCGTACCTTTATATATGATGGTTTGGGTAGACCTGTAGCCATGGGTAAACACCGAAATAATACTTCTGCTGTAGATGTGGATTTGGAAGGAGATGTTTATTCTGATGATGATATATTTGGTAAAGCTATTTGTAATCACATACGAAAAGGAAAAACTAATGTAATAATACAACCGAAATGAAAATTCTTAAGTTTTTTGGATTCGATAGAAGGAATCGATCTCCAATACAAGAAAACAAGGCTAATCCTCCAAGTAAAAAAGAGGAGGTACCTATTTCACCCGGTAGAGTATCGGAACCGGATGATGACCCAGGTAACTTCATTCATACATTGAAAGGCTTAACTCAGATGGTTACGCCTTCTTTTCGTGTTGAAGTGATTCAGCTTTTAAGGGATTTATATAAAGTGAATCCAGATGTTAACATAGCTTTACAGGACATGTTTAAGCTTGCTAATACTGGTCACAACATAACCTTCCCTAATAATACCGATAAAGAGGCTGATAAGATGAGAGATCATCTTTCTAAGGTATCCTCTAAATGGTCTAACTATACTGCTGGTATGGATGGCTTGGTAAACAAGATGATAGTTCAATTGATGATTAGTGGAGCTATCTCAGTAGAAGCCGTACCAAATGAAAAGTTAGAGGGTCTAGCTACTGTATTATTCCTCAAACCAGATAGGATAGTATTCAAAAGAGAGAATAATGGTGTATACAGTCCATATCAGAGGAACACTCTTTGGAATGGCTCGAATAAGCAAGATTATATCAAACTTAATACAGAGACCTACTGTTATGTGGGTATGTATAATGATACTGATGAACCTTACGGAATACCTCCTTTTATGGCATCTTTGGATTCATTAAAGGGTCAGCATGATATGAAAACTAACTTTAAACATATCATGGAAATCTGTGGTATGGTTGGTTTTCTAGAGGCTTTGATGGAAAAACCACAACAGAAACCTAATGAAAATGTAGAAGCTTACACTAGAAGATTAAATAGGGAGCTAATACGTTTGAAACAGAATGTAAGGGAAGGTATGAAGGATGGAGTAGTAACTGGTTACATTGATGATCATCAGTTTAAACTTAACTCTACCTCAAAAGAGATGAGCAATATTGATAAACCCTGGAATATGAACCAGCAATCAGTTGCTAATGGTTTGGGAGTAAATGGCAACCTAATTGGAGTACAAGCTTCCATTGGAGAAGGAGCAACTGGTATTATGCTTTCTAAGCTTATAAGTCAGCTGAAGAATATCCAAATGATAGTTTCTTATGTTCTTAAGTTTATTTATGAACTAGAACTACGTCTGGCTGGCTTTGATTGCAAGGGGATAACCATTACTTGGGGATCATCTACTATCTCTGATGAGGTTAAAATCCAACAAGGTAGACAGTATAAGATTCAGAACCTTGACTTGCTTTACAAGGCAGGTATCATTTCTCAGTATCAATATGCTTGGGAAATGGGTTATGATTCACCTTCAGAAGAAGAACCAAGAGTTTCATTGGAAGATCAATTTGCTAAGGGAGGTAATTCAGACCCACAAGAGGGTACTAAGAAGAAACAGAGACAGGACGATAAGAATCAATCCGCTCGTAGATCAAGAGATAAAAATAACCCGGCTCCTTCACGAGGAGATCAAAATACTAAATCAAGATGAGTAAACCGATTACTAAAAAGAACAGGGAACATTTGGATTCTTTAGTGATAGGTAGTGGTCATACTATAATGGCTGGGTATATCCCAACATCCATAGAACCACAAACCTTCTCAGAGAATTTTTATAAATGGGCTCAAACTTCTAAGGAGTCAGTCAGTCAATTTGGTTTTTGGGGAGGAGAAATAGATTATAATACCTATTATCCTGACTTGAAGCCAGAAGAACTTACTCCTAAAGATGAGGAGTTTATTGAACCAATGTTCAGATTATTATCTGCAACTATTGTGTCTAAGAACTGGAATCCTACCGATTTTAGTCAAAATGGAGTATTAAAAGCTTCTATGAGAATGCTCTTAGGACAAACAGTAAACTGTGACCATGAGACTAATATTGGTAATGCTATTGGAGCTGTATCACAAGTTATCTGGCAAGATGAATACAAGGATGGTTCTTTTGTTATTCCTGCAGGTATTAATGGTATATTAAAGATTGATGGTAAAGCAAATCCGAGAATTGCTAGAGGCATTCTTATGGATCCTCCATCTATCCATTCTAACTCAGTAACAGTACAGTTTAAGTGGGATAAGTCTCACCCAAATATGGAAGATAACGAATTCTATCAGAAACTGGGTACCTATGATTCTAAGGGAGTTATGGTACGAAGAATAGTTACTGAAGTAGTAAGATACTTAGAAACCTCTTTGGTATCTCATGGAGCTGATGCTTTTGCTCAGAAGATTGGGGATGATGGTAAAATCATTAATCCCAATTTTGCCAAGAGAACTTGGGCTTCATACGAAGAATATAGAGATGATAAGTCTAAACAGTATTTCTTCTATGATATGAAAACTGATCTAGCTTTGTTCAGTGAAAATAACGATACTTCCCAATCTTATGATGATAACCAAGGAAATCAAAATCCTAATAATAAAGATATGAATGAACTACAAAAATTTTTAGAAAGAATCTTTGGTAAAGATTGCCTTACTCTTGCCGAAGGTACAGAGATGAACGAGGAAACTGCATTTGCAGCCATTCAGGAATTAGTTAATTCTCGTAACACTCTTCAGACTACTGTGGATAACTTAACTACAGAAAAAACTTCTCTTACAGAACAGGTTACTAATCTGAATGCAGAAGTTGCAAATCTGAAAGAAATGGCTCAGGTAGGTAAAAACCACATTGCATCTCTCCGTGAAAATGCTGTTGCAACCTATAAAAAACTTATGGGTGACAAAGCTGATGAAACTATCGTTACAATGTTGAATGCCGAAACTACCGGCATGGTAACTTTGATCTCTCTTACTAAAGATTACCAAGCTCGATTGGAAGAAAAATTCCCAATGACCTGTGCTAAATGCGGTTCTCATGATGTAAGCCGTGCTTCTTCTGCAGCTGAGCCAGAAGATAAATCTGATAACAAAGCTACTGCTCAGAATTCCGAAAAGAGTACTGAAGAGATTCTGAAAGGTATCTATTCAAACAAATTAAAATAATCTCTAAAATAAGAAGAATATGAATACACATCCTACTACTAAGCTGGTAAATCAGGATCAACCGATGACTCTGTTTGGTGAAAAAACTCCCAGAGCGGTGATCTATAAGAGCGAATCTCACAAGTTGCATCAGGCTTTCTGTGTAAAAGAAAACAAAGTTATTCATCAGGGTATGCCGGTAGCTTTGGATACCGAGGGTAATATCGAACCTTATATCCCGGGTGGAGGTGGTAGCCAGGTTTATCTGGGTATAGCTGTAACTGACAACATTAACCCTGCTTATCAGGCTCAAAGAAATTTCCCCGTAGAAGTAACTGTAGCTGTAGAAGCTTTCATGGTTGTAAACTGGGTAGCTAAAGAGGGTATGGAATGTGGTTATGTAAAACCCACAGATACCCTGTTGATTGACCGTTTCATCACTGCTGAAACTTCAGACGATGAAACAAAATTCATTAGCATCGTACCGGCTGATGAAGCTAATGATATTATTCAAGTATTGGTACGCTAATCATTAACTGAACATTAAAAGAACAATGAATACAGAATTTGCACAATTGAAAATGGAAGACCTTAGAAAGGAACTTCCAGAAATGGTAAGAAGTTTGGAAGCATACCGTCAGGGTTCCAACAACACATTGCCTATTGAAGTTACTCTGGAAGAACTGGTACAGGGTAAATATGGTGTATCACAGGATGCCTTCTTTGAAAAGTTGGGCATTAATCCGAAGATTGATACAATGCAGAACATCTTCACTATGCCGCAACAGAATATCCGTTGGATTGTACCGGAAATCATCCGTGCTGCTATTACAACTGGTATGCGTCAGGCACCTTTCTACCCGAACATCATTGCTTCAGACCAATCAATTAATGGTTTGCAGGTAACTATGCCGATGGTAAATATGTCGGATGCTGCTCCCGCTAAGGTAAATGAAGCAGAAACAATTCCTTTGGGAGATGTAAGCTTCGGACAGAAATCAGTTTCTCTGTTCAAAATCGGTAAAGGATTTAAACTTACTGACGAAGTTAAAAACTACGTTTCAATCGATGTATTGGGAATCTATCTCCGTGACTTTGGTATTCAGTTGGGTTATGCTATGGATACTTTGGCAATGGATGTTTTGATGAACGGTAACAAAGCTGATGGTTCTGAATCTGCTCCGGTTATTGGTGTATATGAAACAACCAACGGTATTACTTATAAAGACTTGTTGCATATCTGGGTTCGTGCTGCTCGTATGGGCCGTAACTTTACTACTATGATTGGTGGTGAAGACCAGGCTATCGAGATGTTGAACTTGCCTGAATTTAAAGAACGTCACTCAGGAACTACAGAAGCTACACTGAATATCAAGTCTCCGGTTCCCAACAAGGCTGACTTCTATATTCACCCGGGAACTCCCGATCAGCAGTTGTTGATGGTAGATACCAGTGCTGCCTTGATTAAGCTTACTGCTAAACAGTTGATGCTTGAATCAGAAAGAATCGTATCTAATCAGACTGAAGCTGTATATGCTTCTCTGACTACAGGTTTCTCTAAGATGTACCAGGATGCTGTTCTTCTGTTGGCAGCTAACAAGAAATTCTCTGAAGCTGGATTCCCGAGCTTCATGAATATTGACCCATACCTATTGGTTAACTTAGAATAATATCCGGGATTTCTTCATTGTATTTTTGTCTAATTTCTCCCCGAACAGTTTCAATCCATTCTGTTCGGGGTTTTATATTATAACCTAAAAATAAAAGATTAAATAAAAGATTATGGCTACTACTTATATTGTAACAGTTGGAACTAATGCCTACAGTTTTAACGACCAGGTAACAGGTATTTCAATTGCAAAAGGCGAAGAGAGAGAACTTACTGCCCGTCAATACAGAACAAAACGTATTCAGAAAGCTTTAGTTTCTGGCCACTTGGTTTTAGTTCCGGATAAGAACAAAACTGCCAAGTATACTGCTGAGGATATCGAAAAGCTTGACAAGAAGCTAGCTGCTCAGTTTGCAAAGGGTATGGAAATCAGTAAGATTGCCAAAGCTTATTCACTTGAAGAAGCTAAGCTGATTGCTAAGAAACATGAAATCGAAGCTGATCCGAAAGATACCGTAAAAGATATCCTTGAAGTTTTACTTGAAGATTTCGAAGAAAACAAAGAATAAACAAATCCGAATATAAATGAAAAAGAATCTAGACTTCACATATGTAACATCAGGTCTGGAAGTTTCATTTAGAGTATTAACCAAAGTCCCGGCCAAATCCATTTTTGACTGGGACTTTGGCGATGATAAGGGAGAGGTTTTCAATGGTGGAAGACATCAATCTTACTCTTATGAGAAGTCTGGATTTTATGATGTAACCTTACATGTCACTAATTCTGATGGATTAGATTTGACTTGTACTCGAACCGTAGTTGTATGTAATTATGGGCATACTACTCTTCAGGATACCATCTACAATTTAATAGATAGATATATTCCCAAAGAATTGCATGAGAGTATGACCATAGAAGATAAAACTGCATACATAACTAAATGGCAATTATATATCTTCCCACTAGTAAACCATGTTATACCACCAGATAAATATAATGATGAATTATGGTATGAGGGACTAGAAAACCAATTAATTATGGAATTGGCAGTATGGGATTATCTCAATATACAAATACAAAATATCCTGTTGGTTGCAGGAAATAGTTTTAGAGAAATTATCTCCACTGAATCTCATGGACCAGACCAAGATGGTGATTCACCTGGAGAACATGCTAGAGGAGATAGGATAAAACAAATTACTACGGGTCCTACTGAGGTACAGTATTATGATAAGATATCCGAAAGTATATCTAGCTTATGGAGTACTTATTCAAAGATGATTCAACCTGGAGGGTATATGGATGAACTAAGAAAGAATCTATGTATGCTGGCATCTAGGTTAGAGATATACTTACCATTCTGTGATCAAATTGAACGGTTAGTAGTACCAAGAGTAGTAAATCATCGAAAACCAACTCCTTTGGGAGGACCTAATCCAACAGCCCCCCTCAATAAAGCAAGTAAACCTTCGTTAACCATAATAGATAAGAAATCATGACAAAAGAACCTTGGAGAATGGTTAAGAACCATTCTTGGAATAGGTATAAAAAGATTATCACTGATTTCTTAGATTGGGATGCTGGAAGACAAACAATTACTTGGGCTAAACATGTTAATCAATATCTAAATCATGCTGAGGATGATAGCCCAAGATATTATAATATTCCCATAGAAGCTTTATGCTACTACAATGCTTTTAGGAACTGGCCAATAAATAAAGCCACAGTTTCTGGAGAATTAGATGATGAGAACCTTTCTATACTTATTTCAAAGAATTACATAGAACAAATCGGATATCTCAATCAGGAAGGTTATTGGAACTTTAACTGGTCCGAAGATAGATTTGTTATCAATGGGATAGTATATAAGCCTTCTGGAGATACTCAAGTATCTCAGGCTAAAGATGAAGCTTTGGTATTCTTGGTAATCCTCAAAAGGGATAGAGATACTAAAATCAAATTCGTAGAACAAAATCCATAAAGATATGAAAATGTTAATGTTACGTTTCACCAAGCTTAACAATGTAGAAGGAGATTGGTGGGACAGTAATCTTATAATCTTGAATGGACCTTCTGGAGTTCACATAGAAATGCCTGGTACTGGTAATTCGGCTACTACCATGCAATCTATGACTGGTATGAAGTTCGTATCAAATTACCAAGATTACTTTGGAGAGGTATGGGATAAAGATATACCTCATATAGGCTTTGGCCAAGTTATTAAGTTCAGAGTTAGGAAATTACCTGATTATGCCGTAGTAGTTGGGGATATAGAGGATGGAGGAGATGTTGACCCAGATAATCCAGATGATATCCCAAATGCTTTTGCTGGTAAAGAAAAAGAATACTTCCGTGGTAATAACTCAGAACTGTTATTGGGAAAGAATAAAGTAACACCTTAAAATATATACATATGTACGTTAGTAAATACTACACTTGCGAAGAGATTGACCAACGGCTATTACAGGGTTATTATGATGACTCTTTGGCTCATGGTTTTGTTGGAACTCTTAAAGAGTTCTGGGCATTCTTCTTATCAATTGCAAACAAGGTAGATAAGAAAGAAGGTTGGGATTTGTCAGAAAATAACTTCTCTGATGAATTGCTAGAAAAACTGAATGGAATTGAGGAACATGCTAACTACGTTACTAAAGTTTCTCAACTAGAAAACGATTTGAAATATCAGACTCAAGAACAAGTTGAGAAATATATACATGACTTAGTAGATGGTGCTGATGATGCTTTGGATACATTAAAGGAATTGGCTGAAGCCTTAAACAATGACCCAAACTTTGCTACCAATATCACTAACCGATTAACTGAATTACGTACTCAATTAGAAGCTGAGGTAACTAGAGCTAAGAACCGTGAAAACGAATTAGCTTCTCAGATTAAGATTGTGAACGATAACTTGGTTAACTCGGTTAATACGTTGAATGCAACTATCATTAAAGTAGTACAAGATATTACTAGGATGATAGAAGCAATCAATGCTCGTATTCAAAAGGTAGAAGACCGGGTTGGTGATTTGGAAGTAGAAACTGACAATAACTTAACTGAAGCTAAAGAATATGCTAAGGAATTGGTAGATAAGGAAGCTGCTGAACGTAGAGCTGCTGATGAGAAACTGACCGAGGCTGTTCATCAAGTACAGTTAGACCATACTAGGGATATTGCCGACTTAAATAATAAGATTCTAACCGAGGCTTCAGAAAGAGCAAATGCAGATGTAGCATTAGAATCTAAACTGAACACCGAAATCAGTGATCGTAAAACTGCAGACCAAGAACTTGAATCCAAGATTAATGCTGAAGCTGCAGCTCGTACTGCTCAGGATGAAGTATTACACCAACAGATTGTAAAGGAAACTTCTGACCGTCAGAATGCAGATAATGGTTTACAGCAGAACATTACTCAAGAAGCTCAGAACCGTCAGAATGCAGATACTGTACTTCAGAACAATATTGATAACGAGAAAGAAACTCGAATTGCTCAAGATGAAATCCTTGACCATAAGATTGAGGATTTGAAAACTCAGGCCGGTACAGATAAAACCGAATTGCTTGAAAAACTAGAGCAAGAAAAACAAGAACGTATTGCTGCCGATAAAGACTTAGATAATCGTAAGGTAGATAAAAGAGAAGGCTATTCTCTTACTAAAAACGACTTTACCGATATTCTCAAGGCTAAATTGGATGGCATTGAAGAACATGCTAATTATATCACAAAAGTATCTCAGCTTATCAATGATGCTGGTTATCAAACTGAAGCAGATCTTCAGGCAGCTATTGAAAAGATTATTGGGGAAGCTCCAGAGGTTCTTGATACTTTGAAGGAGATTGCAGATGCTTTGGGTAATGACCCAAACTTTGCAACTACAATTACCAAGAAATTGGCAGCTATTACCGAACAGTTGAATCAAGAAATTACTAATCGTACAGAAGCTGATGCCCAGGTACAGGCTAATGTAGATAAGGAAGTTTCTGACCGTAAGGAAGCTGATACTGCTCTTGAGGCTAAGTTGAAAGAATACGTTGATAACGAAGTAGATAAAATTACTGGTAACACTGACGGTATTCAAGCTAGTCTGAATAAGGAAATCCAAGACAGAAAAGATGCCGATGCTGCATTACAAGCTGCTATCACTAAGGAAGAAACGGATCGTAAGGCTGCTGATGCTGCATTAGATACTCGAGTAACTGCTAATGCTACCAAGATACAAGAATTGGCTTTATCTATTCAGGATGCGGTAAATACCGTTAAAAATGAACTTCAGGCTAAGATAGATGCTTTGCAAACAGAAGTAAATGCTAACAAGGCAAATATCCAACGTAATACTGACCGATTAAACGACCAGATTACTAAGGAAGCTGAAGATTATGCTGAATTAAAAGGCATGGTTAATGCAGAAGCTGAAGCAAGAGCCAATGCTGATACTAATCTTAAGTCTCAGGTAGATAAGGTAAATATCGACTTGAACACTGAGGTTTCAAAGAGAGAAGCTGGTGATACTGTTTTACAGCAGAATATCGATAAGGAGATCTCTGATAGAACTTCAGCAGATACTTTATTAGATAATAAGTTCACGGGCTTGATAAATACTGAATCTACTGCCCGGGCAAATGAAGATGAGAAAATCAATGCTCGAATCGACCAGGAGATTAAAGATCGTAAGGCAGGTGATGATGCTTTAAGTACTCGAATCGATAACATCAATAGTGGAGTAACTGGTTCTTTAGCTGAGCTTAGTGAGAAAGTAACCAATAACACTTCTGCTATTCAAACCGAAGTAGAAAGAGCTAAGGCTGCTGAACAAGCTCTTAAGGATTCTCTGACTACAGCTATGGAAAATCACAAAGATGATTTGGTAGCTATATCTAAAGATATCAATGATGAGGCTCAAAGTAGACTACAAGAAGATACCAAGCTTCAGAATAATATTGATACCGAAACCCTTAATCGTACTCAGGCAGACACTCTGTTAGAGAATAAGATTACTCAGGAAGTATCAGATAGAGTTCAGGCTGTTGAAAACTTGAATGACCGAAAGGTTGATAAAGTAGATGGCAAAGAGCTTTCTTCAAATGACTTTACCGACTTATTAAAAGCTAAGTTAGATAATATCCAGGAATTTGCTAACTACATTACTAAGGTATCTCAGTTGGAAAACGATTCTAACTATCAGAATGCCGAACAAGTAGAAGCTGCAATCCAAAAGGTTATTGGTTCTGCTCCTGGAGTATTAGATACACTAGAAGAGATTGCAAAAGCATTGGGAGATGATCCTAACTTTGCAACTACAATTACTAATAAGCTGACTGAACTTAAAGGTATTATAGATAAGGAAATCTCCGATAGAACTGCAGCTGATGAACAAGTTACTCAGAAGTTTACTGAATTAAGTACTACTCTTAATGCTACAGTAAGTGAACTGAGAACTTTCGTAACAGAAACTCGTTCTGAATTATTAACAAAGGCTCAGGCTCAGGATGAATTAATTGCTAAGAATACTGCTAATATTCAACGTAACTTAGAATTAATTCAGGGATTACAAAGTAATCAGAATACTGGCTACCTTGAAATCAAGGAACTGTTGAATACAGAGATTGAGGCTAGAAAGGCTGAGGATATTCGTATTGAAGCTAAAGTAGATAAGAATACTCAGGACCTTACTACAGAACGTAATGAGCGTATTGCTGCCGATAAAGTTCTCCAGGATAATATTGATGCTGAAGAGGCTGCAAGAATTGCTGCTGATAATGCTCTGGGTAAACGTATCGATAAAGAAATCGAGGATAGAAAAGCAGCTGATACCGCACTTGAGAATAAATTTAATGGTATCACTAATGGTTTAGATGAACGTCTTCAGAAAGAAGAAGCAACTTCAGAAGCTTTACCCTTAACTATGGTTACGGAAATTGATCCGAACTTGGTTATCAATGGTACTTCTGCTGAAGTAAACTTTAAGAGTTCTGTAAAAGGAGAAGGTAATCTCTATGGAGAACCTATGCCTCGTAAGTTTGCTATCCCTGCTTCTACAGATGCTAAAGCCGGTCTTCAATCAGCTGCCGATAAGAAAAGATGGAATTCTATGCCCAATGATTATATCACTGGAGCTAGTTATACACCTAAGGCTGGTGTGGTTACTACTAACATAAGTAGAAGTACATATAACTCCGATGAAGGTATACAGAAATCTAATGATTTCACTGTAGATATCCCAGCTTCTACTGCTGAGAAAGCCGGTGTACAAACTGCAGCAGATAAGAAGTTATTTAACTCTATTCCTCAGACTGTAGTAGTTGGAGAAGGAGCAACTTCAGATGCTAATAAAGTTACAGTATCAGTAAACCGAAAAACTGTAAACGAAGGTATATATAAAGATGATAATACCACTTTTAATTTACCAGTAGCCTCAACTACTAAAGCTGGTACTATGTCTGCTGCTGATAAGGTTAAGTTGGATGAAACTTTACCCCAGCAGATTGCTAAGGAAATCCAAGACAGAAAAGATGCCATTGAAGCCTTGAAGAATTCTTCCGAAGCTTCCCTTGCTCAAGAAATCAAGGATAGAAAAGCAGCTGACCAGGCATTGGACACTAAATTTACTCAGGCTATCAAAGAAGAGGCAGATGCTCGTGCTGAATACGACCAGGTTCAGATGCAAAAGATTCAGGAAGAAGAAGAAGCCAGAGCTGCTGCAGATACCGCACTTGAAAATAAGTTACAAACCAACATCAATAACTTAGAAAAGAAACATGATGATTTTGTAGCAACTAAGGGTAAGGCTAATGGATTTGCATCTTTGGATGGTAATGGATTAGTACCCTCTAGTCAATTGCCTTCTTATGTTGATGATGTTATCGAAGTTTATGCTACTTATGATGTCAGTGAAACTGGAAAGCTGAGCAATATTAAATTATATTCTGACCCAGATCATGCTAATCCTATTACTGGAGAATCAGGTAAGATATATTTGAATATTACCCAGGATGAACCCTCTTATCAATTCCGTTGGTCAGGTACTCAGTTTGTAGATAGTAATACTTCTTCACTGATACTTGGAGAAGTTACTGGTACTGCTTATGATGGAGGTAAGGGTAAAGCTTTAGCTGATTGGAGAAAATCTCTGAATGATAATCTAAAGTTTTATTCTCATATTAAGAATGACGGAGCTTGGACTAGAAATGCTACTGAAGTTAGATTAAATTTCGAGTGTTCAGATTTTGGTAATACTGCAATTGTACATACTTATAATCAACCTATCCCAGCTGCTACCAAAGACTTAGCAGGTGTACAAACTGCAGCAGATAAGAAACTGTTTGATTCTATCCCGGGTACTATTATAATTTCTGGTAAAGGAGTAGTTCAGAATACGGATAAAGTTTGGGTACAGATTAGTAAATCTACTAAAGCTGATGGAGTATATGGTGAAGCTACTACACAGACATTAGAAATTTTAGCTGCTAATGCTAATCGAGCTGGAGTATTGACTCGGGAGATGTTCAATAAACTTAACTCTGGTCTGAATGGAGATATTACCAATGCTTTGAATGAAGCTAAGGCTTATACTGATGCTGCTAAAACTGCATTAGAGAAATTAATCCAGGATTCTGACAAAGTAATCAAGGAAAGCTTAGATGCTCATATTGGCAATAAGAGTAACCCTCACCATGTAACCAAAGCTCAGATAGGTTTAGGTAATGTACAGAACTTAGCTCCAGCAGATATGCCAGTATCTACTGCTCAAGCTACTGCTATTGCAGATGCTAAGGCCGCAGGTACAAAAGCTCAGACCAACTTAAATGCCCATGCAAACAGAAGAGATAATCCTCATAATGTAACTAGAGCTCAATTAGGATTGGCTACTACAGACCAAGTAGTATTTGCTAAAACTACTGCAGCTTCTGGTTTCTGGAAGGAATCAGATGGTAGATTAAAATCTCAAGTAGAGAATTTGAACCATACTCTGGACCAAATCTGCAATATACCCACAGTTCACTTCAAGATGAATGGTAAATACCAAGTGGGAACTATTGCTCAGAGCTTAGAGGAAATTGAACCTCTGTTGGTATCAGAGAATACTATACCTGCTTCTCAAGTACCTAACCAATCTAGATTCGAAACTTTCGTCGGAGAAGATGGTCAGGAATATGTAAAAGTAAAAGTGGTAGAATATGAAATGCTCAGTGTTATGGCTCTCGAAGGAGTTAAGTTATTGAGAAAAGAATTCGAAGACTTTAAGAAACAATTAAACAATAAGTAATATGGCAGAAATAGCAACTTGGAGTGCTATTCTGAATAAGACCGGCCTTGGTAAGACCTCTAATGAGTGCCCTACCAAGGCTGAGTTGTTAGCACTCAATAATGGTAAGGACTCCAATGTTGACAAGGTTATTGTAATTAGTAATGCTGCTAGCTACGGTAACAATGAATGTGTCAAGTTAGAGGATATCAATGCCGAGCAATGGATTTATACATTCCAGTGGGATTCGAATGGTAATCCCTCTTTTAATGCTCCAGCTACTGGAGGTACATACCCCTTTGGTTCATATGCTTCTAATCGAGTTAAGCAAGTAAACGGTGTTAATACTACTATCTCTCAAAGTTTGGCGAATGATGTCACTAAAACTTCGGAAGGTTCTTGGTATACTACAGATTACGACGGTAATAAAGGTAGAATAGTACCCAACAATACATCTACTAATAGTAAATCAATCACTGTAACTTGGACTCAGAAGTATTCGGGTAAAACCCTACAGGCAACATTTACCCAGGCAGCAGGTAGAAAAGTTTATTCTTCATGGAGTTATAACTGTAGAGTAGATAAAACTTCTTTCAGTTACAGTGGAGGTCAATCTAATGTAACTGCTAAGAGTGCAAGTAGAACTTATACTTGGAATGGTCAAGGTAGTAGTTATACAGAATCAGAAACTGCTACCGTAAGAGTTTCTAGTCCGGCTTCTATTAGTGGTAATAGTATTTCTATCCCAAGTAATAGTGGTTCTGCTAGAAATTTTACGGTTACTTTCGATTTCCCAACTGCTACAGACCAGACTATCTCAATTTCTCAGGAAGGAGGTCAAGTAACTTATGTAGATCACCTGTCTATAGATCCTACTACTAAGAATGTATCTGGAAGTGGTCAAACCTTCAATGTGATAGTAAATGCCAATTATGATAAGTACTTGAATGGAGTATACCAAGAAAATATAAAATCCAAATATACTAATGCTACTGTAGTAAGCGGGTCTTCATCCGATATTACTATAACTCGTACTAGTACTGGATGTAGTATTAGGGTAGCATCAAATCCTAATACCAGCAGTTCTAGGACTTATGTAGTAGAATTTACTTATGATTCGGCTACTCCCGTTCGATTAACTATTACTCAGAATAGTGGAGAAGTTAGTTACCCTAGTAGCGGTATGGTATTTGAACATAGTACTCAACAAAGTAGTGGATATAAAACTAGTACTTTATCCATAGGTACTGTTGGAGGTAAAGGAGGTAATATTTCTTTTTATATAAAAAGTTATAGGTCTAGATATGTTAACGGTTCTTTAAGTTCTACCGAAGCTATTAAACCTACTCTTATTTTGCCTTCTGGAGTAACTGAAACCATTACTAATGTGAGTGGTTATTACTTTAAAGTAACTCTTATTATACCTGAGCATTCAAAGCCTGCAAGCAGAACTCTTACAATCAGAGCTAATCAACCTAATGGCTTAGATAGAGAGTTAATACAAACTGTACAACAGAGTGCTTCAACTTATGAGTTTTATATTAGGAAAACTACTTCAGATCCTTGGAGTACAGGTATTACTTATGATAATTGGCCTGGAAATGACGGGGTTATGGATGGACCTTTTATAATTAATTCTCTTAAAAATGGGAAGAGATTTACTAATTGGTGGGCTTCTTCTAATGTTGACTGGATTACTATCAAAGATGATGGCAGTACGGTTAGGTATATCGTAGCTATTAATAACAGTAGTTCATCTAGAACTGGAGTTATTACCCTTACTCAAGGGGAATCTGGTAAAACGTGTACTCTGACAATAGTTCAAAAAGCAGGACATAATAATTATTTCAGATTGGAATTAAGTTTACATACTTTAAATGGTAATGATCAAGATACGTGGGGATTATTTGATACGGGTAATATGCCTCATACTTCTGACTTTATGTATTATATGAGCTTAATACGTGAGGGTATTATAGTAAACTCAGTAGAAGGTAAA
>ERZ1026968.339-NODE-339-length-21267-cov-6.568358_pt1 | contig 21267 bp, 15 predicted proteins | sample MGYA00519295_ERZ1026968 | MGnify/ENA primary metagenome ERZ1026968 (study PRJEB26926, sample SAMN06164480) | human gut metagenome | biome: ENVO:00009003; feature: ENVO:2100002; material: ENVO:00002003 | host: Homo sapiens | place: USA | collected 2012 ...
CCTATTAAGTCGTCGGCAGCGTCAGATGTGTATAAGAGACAGATTTTATTATGTCGGGAAGAATAGTTAACTTTGTGGCTATGAAATCAAGAGGATTAATCATAATGACCGTTGCCGCCGTGATGTGTGCGCTTCTGTCGGGGTGCATCAAGGATGATTTGCCCGAAGAGCACGGTCTTGCCATTGGCGACAGGGTGCCGGCGTTCAGCGTCGCTATGAGCGACGGCACCACGTTCAGCAGCAACGAGCTGCAGGGTAAACGTGGCATGATAGTGTTCTTCAACACCGAATGCCCCGACTGCCGCCGCGAGCTACCCAAGATGCAACAGGCATACGACCGTGTCAAGGATGATCCCGGATATAAAGTAATATGCATCGCGCGTGAGGAAGAAGATGAGGGAATCGCGGCCTATTGGCGCGAGAACGGCCTGACGCTGCCATATTCGCCGCAGTCCGACCGCCAGGTCTACAACCTCTTCGCCACCGTGTCGATACCGCGCGTGTATCTCACTAATCGGGATTTGGTAATCGAAGCTGTCTACGATGACACGACTCCATTTGATCCCGACAATCTATAATTAACACTTTTTGAGTATTGCAGACGGCTGGATTATGTAGTAATTTTGCAGCCGAAATCAGAATAAAACATGATAATGAAAAAAATAACCCTATTGTTGATGTCGGCGTTGATGGCCGGAGCCTCGACGGCAATGGCCGAAGGGATGTCGCTGAAAGTGACTCTCGACAACGGCAATGTCCGGACGTTCACTCTGGCCGATAAGCCGGTAGTGACTTTCGGCGCCACCGACATGAAGATCACGGCCCCCGGCGCGGAAGTGACCTATGCCCGTGCCGACGTGCGGAACATAACGTTCGTCGATAACGGTAGCCTCTCGGTGGCCGACAGATTAACCGAGAATTATTACTACGACGGCACCGAATTCCGCTGCGACGGCAGCGACATCACTGTTCACGACATGAACGGACGCCTTGTCATGACGGGCCGCGACCGGGTGTCGACCGCCTCTCTCCCCAACGGTATATATGTAATTAAGGCAAACAACACCACAATCAAGATAATCAAATGAAAAGGAATATCATGGCCCTCGCGGCCTTCGCAATAGCAACACTCACTGCCACAGCCCAGAATCCCGAACTGCTGATAATAGACATGAACGACGGCACCACAAAGACCATCCCCGTCGCCGACATAAAACAGCTCAGCTTCGGCACCGAAGAACCTACGAGCATGGCCGGAGCATATACCGGAGCAACTTCCGTCCAGGTAGGCGATATGGCCACGTATACGACTGACATAACCTGCACCATCGCGGAGAACGCCGACGGAACACTGAACTTTACATGGCCGCAGTATCAGCTTGCCGGCACCGTGATGGGCGACTTGACTCTCGGCACCCTCACGATACCCAACATCCCTTACGTGGAGGAGAAGAACGCCTATTATCTTAATTACAGCAGTCTGGGACTGACTCAGTTCTTCAGCAACGGAACCTCGATGAATCAGGATTACGTATTGGGCGAGACCAGCGAGATCACCATCGAGAAGACCGCCGACGGCATTAAGGTGACTAACCCCTTCAAGCTGGGCCGCATGCCTTTCCCGCTCACACAGACCTTTACGGGTAAGAAGTGATAAGTGACAAGTGATAATGATAAGTGACGAGGCATGTTGAAGGTCAATGGGATATTGACAGGCTTGACGATGGCGGTCGTGCTGACCGGATGCGAGGGCGTGTTCGGCGGCATCTACGACGAGCCGGACAACCGCGGCGAGGTGACGGTGAACGGAACCCTTTACGTGGACGCCTCTGACTGGACGCAGTGGCATTATCTGGACCTGCATCAATTGGCCGACTCGGTGGCTGCGGATTCCACCTATAACACCTCGCTGGCCTGGCGCACTTTCGACATACCGACCGAGCCGCTGATCGACCCTGCTCCCGGTGACCGCAACGGAATATATACCTATTGGTACGATGTGTTCGGCGCCGGCATATCGGTCAACGAGTTCCGCGACTTTTACGCCACTGCGCCGCAGCCGGAGCCGGAATCATGGACCATTGCCGTGCACCGCAACAACGTGCGCACAAACGGCTGCGAAGCCGCCGCAACCGGCCTGACCGATATTGACAAAGTCCCTGCGGACAGCGAATATCTTGACGGACTCAAGTATCGTGCCGACGAATGGAACGAGCGCGACGTGTGGGTGATACGCGACCGGATGCTGTCCGGTCTGATCGGCAACCAGGGAATGGAGGTGAGTCCCGTGCTTTCATCGTGGCTTGAAGTGGCCATTCCTCCGATGCCCCCCGCCTTTACAATGAATCCCGAGGTGTTCGTGTTGCGGCTGCCCGACGGCACGCACGCCGCCATTCAGCTTGAAGACTATATCAGCACCGAAGGCGTGAAATGCTGTCTTACCATCAAATACCGTTACCCGCTATGACACCCCGCCGCTTCGTCCTGCAGCGTCCCTCAGGGCGCCGTCCTGCCGTCCCTATGCGCCGTCCTGCCGTCCCTATGCGCCGTCCTGCCGTCCTTGTGCGCCGTTCAGCCTCATTTGCGCGCCGGCTGGCGCCCGTGTTGTTGTGTCTGGCCGGACTGTGGCACGAGCCCGCGGCTCGGGCGTCGGAGACTGCCGACACCGCCGGCGTCCGCAATTTCGACCTCGACGAGGTCGTGGTGACCGGCGTCCGCACTCCCAAGCTGCTGAAGGACGTGCCCGTGCAGACACGCCTCATCACGCGCCGCGACATCGAGCGCTCCGACGCCACCGACATTCGCGACCTGCTGCAGGCCGAGATGCCCGGAGTGGAGTTCAGCTACGCCATGAACCAGCAGACGCACCTCAACTTCAACGGCCAGGGAGGGCAGAGCGTCCTGTTCCTGGTGGACGGCGAGCGTCTGGCCGGTGAGACCATGGACGACGTGGACTTCTCGCGTCTGGACATGGCCAACGTGGACCACATCGAGATAGTGAAAGGTGCCTCGTCGGCCCTGTACGGCAGCAATGCCGGAGGGGGTGTGATCAACATCATCACCCGAAAGGCCGCCAAGCCCTGGCGCGTCAACGGCGACGCCCGTTGGTCGAAGCACAACGAGCAACGCTACAATCTGTCGGTTACGGCCAAAGGAAGCAAAGTCAGCAACGTGCTGACCGGGAGTTTCTATGACATAGACAATTACAATGTAAAGAGCGCCCCGGACCCGGTGACGCGCGTCATAGGCACTGTCTACGGCAGCCGCGTCTGGAACGTGCAGGAACGCATCGCATACCAGCCCATCGACAATCTGAAACTGTCGGGCCGCGCCGGATATTATTTCCGTCAGCTCGCACGCGAGGCCGACGCCCCGGAGCGTTACCGCGACTTCACCGCCGGACTGCGCGGCGAGTGGGGCATAACCGAGAACGACCGCCTGGAGATGTCCTATTCGTTCGACCAGTACGACAAGTCGGACTATTATCGCCGCAGCAAGCGCGACGTGCGCAGCTACAGCAACGTGCAGAACGCGGTACGCGCGCTGTACAACCATACCTTCGGCAACGAAGACATACTCACGGCCGGCGCCGATTTCCTGTACAATTACATGCTCAACACCAAGCTTGACGACCGCCGCCGACACGAGACCTGGGCCGACGCCTTCCTGCAGTACGACTGGATAATAGACCCTCGCTGGGAAGTGGTGGGAGCCGTGCGCTACGATTATGTGTCCGACGGCGACATGTCGCGCGTCACCCCTAAGATTTCGGCACGTTACAAGCCTCATCAGGACGTCAACATACGCCTCGGTTACGGCATGGGATTCCGCGCTCCGACCCTGAAGGAGAAATATTACAGCTTCGACATGGCCGGCATCTGGATAGTGAACGGCAATCCCAACCTAAAGGCGGAGACCAGCCATAACGTGACCCTGTCGGCCGATTACACTCACGGCAACTATAATGTCACGGTATCGGGCTATTACAACAACATCCGCAACAAGATAACCACCGGCGTGCCTTATTACAGGCCCGACGATCCGACCGAACTGTACCTGGACTATGTGAACCTGAACCGTTTTACGGTGTGGGGAGGGGAGATAACGCTGCAGGGCAAATGGAAGAACGGACTGGGCGCACGTGTCAGCTACGCCTACACCGACGAGCATCAGGCCAGGGACAAGGGCGGAAACAATGTGGCTAACCAATACATACCCGCGCGCAAGCACTCGCTGACCTGCCGCCTGGACTGGGGCAAGGAGTTCAGCAAGGTATATACGCTGAACGTGTCGGTTAACGGGCGCGTGCTGTCGGGCGTGAAGAATGTGGAATACCGTGATTATTACGACATCTCGAAGGGCACCGTGACGGTGAACTATCCGGCCTACACTCTGTGGAAACTGAGTGTGTCACAGCGTTTCACGCGCTACGTGACACTGAACTTAGCGGTGGACAACATCTTCAACTACAAGCCGAAATACTACTACCTGAACTGCCCGTTGACCGACGGCGCGGCCCTGCAGGTGGGACTGGCGTTTGATATATATTGAATTAGTTTATAAAGTTTATAAAGTTGAAAAAGTATTAAGGGTCAGTTTATAAAGTTTACAAAGTTGAAAAAGTTAAGATGAATGTGCAGACTCTGCATAGTAACGTCTTGGTATCCTCTTGACTTTATAAACTTTTTCAACTTTTTCAACTACCAACGGCCTATATCTTCAGGAGATAGTCGGACAGGTTCTCGGAACGGTCAAGGTTTAGCTTGCGTCGCAGACGATAGCGTGTCATCTCCACCGAGCGGTAGGAGATGTTGAACAGCGGCGCTATGTCCTTGCTGCTCAATCCCATCTTGATGTAGCAGCAGGTGCGCAATTCAGTAACGGTAAGGTTCGGATGCAGGTCGGTGAGCCGCTTGATGAAGTCCTCGTAGGCCGCGTCGAAATTGTGCACGAAATTCTTCCAGTCATCGTCATGGCTGATGTTGTCGCGGATAATGCCGTGCAGCTTCTCGAACTGTCTGTTTATTTCCACCGAGATTTCGCCGTCCTGCAGTTTTTTGAGGCGGTTGGATATGTCGCCGAGTATCTCGTTCTTGCGCACTATGTTCATGGTGAGGTTGGAGAGTTCCTCGGCCTTGTGTCTGACGTCGAGCTCCAGCTGGCGCCCCTTTAGGGTGGCGATCTCCACATCCTTCTGCAGCGCGTCCTCGCGTGCCTTACGTCGTGTATCTTCCAGTTCCTTCTCCTTGCGCTCGGCCAGACGGCGCGTGGAGCGCGTCATCCATAGCTTGACGGCGCGGCGAGTGCATTCCAGCAGGGCCAGGACCAAAATCATGTACGTCACCTTGGCCCATAAACTGAGGTACCACGGAGGCAGGATGGTGAAGGCCAGGCTCGTCTCGTAATTGTCGGGCAGCAACGGGTGCGAGGCGCGTACATGCATCACGTACTTGCCGGGACTGAGGTTGGTGTATTCTTTCTGCGGATCAGGTCCGTAGCTGCTCCAATGCTCGTCGAAGCCTTCGAGCCGGTAACTGAACCTCACGTTTTGCTCGTCAAAGAATATGGGAGCCGCGAACCGGAACTGAAGCGTGCTGACATCGGGACCTATCCTGAGATCGGGCATGGCTCCGTTGAATCCCGAACGGCACAAAACGGAGTCCCGGTCGGCAAGGACACGGTCTATGACCAGTTCCGGTTTGCTGAAGGGTCCGGGGTTATATTTAAGGTCCACGTCTATGAATCCTTCCATTCCGGATATAATCAGATGATTGTCAGGGAGAAAATTGAAATGTTCAAATCCCGGGATCAAGGTGGGACCGATCGAGGCGAACCCGACGGAATCGACGGTCGTGACATCAGAAGCCAGATTCCGGGTGCGTATGATGCGTTTGCCGTTGACGCACCATATATCGCCGGAAGGAGCCTCCTTGAGTTTGGCCGGCGTGTTCACGCCGAATCTGCGGATCAGCTTGGCGTCGTAACTGAACCTGTTGCCGTCGAAGGTCATGAATCCGCCTTCGGTGCTGAATACCAGTCTGCCCCCTACAGTCATCACGTTATTGTTGTGGTCCGTAGGGAGGCCGTGGCGGCTGTTGTAGAAATCGGTCCCGGTCACTGACCGCGTCTCAGGATTGATGGAAAGACGGTACAGGCCCTTGAGCCAGTGAGGCATCCATATATATCCATCGCCATCTTGCGTGAAATGGCCGCCTATGTCGTCATATCCGCTGACGCGCCCCGTATTGGTGATGTTTCCCCCGTCTATACGCAGGATGAACAGACCTTCGTAACCCGACACAAGGGCGTATTTCGGGTAATCCCTGAGCCTCTGGACGCTCCAGGCCCCGGTTATGCCCGGTATCTTGGAGAACTGTGTGCCTGTGCCATAATATATTCCGTTGTCGGCACAGACGAATACGCGCCCGTCGATTGCATTCACATCCCATATCTGACCGCGTATGATGGGGGCCAGGGCGGGAACATTAGGGCCGTTGCAGGGATAGTCCGTGAGGAACAGACCCTGATTGGTGCCTAAATAAAGCGACCGTCCCTGAAGCAAAGACATGTATCCGGCTCCGTAACGGTTGGTGGAACTAAGCAGATTGGTGAAGGGGGAATTAAGTTTGATCAGGTCGATGCCGTCATCAAGTCCTGCCCAAAGATTCCGGTTGCTGTCGAAGAACAGGGAGAGCACCGTATTGTTCTGCATTCCGGTGGTAAGGTTGGCATACGATACATTGCCGGTGGAGAAATCCTTGGTCACCACGCCGTTGAGGATGGTGCCGAAGGCATAGCGGTTTTCGGAATAAGTGGCGCAGAACACCTGGCTGTCTTTAAGAAAGGAGTCTATTTCCGTATGGAGCGGCACTATGTCGGTGCCTGAGGTGACGAAGAGACCGTGTTCGTCGGTTACCAGCATGACGGATTCCCGGAAAGGGAGCATTGCGACAATGCGGTAATCCCGCACTTTCTCATGTCCCCGGACAGGCACCAGCTTGCGGCCCCGCAGCTCATAAAGCCCCCGACCTTGTATGGCCACATACAACGAGCCCTGAATCAGCGCGGAACTGCTGATTTTGCCCGGCATGACTATCCGGAGCATGCGGTGGCCGTCATAACGGAATATATCCTTGTCCGCACGGAACCAGATGGTGTTGCCTTGACGGTGTATGTCCCACACCTCGTTGAACGACCTTGCGGATTCGCCCAACAGCGGTCGCATCGAATGGTAGACAAGCCCCCGCGAACCATCCTGAAGCGAGAAATAGCCTATTTCTTCCGAAGCTCCCACATAGAGGCGTCCCCTGTCATAGTCCAGCAATGCCGAGCGCAGGGTCAGTCCATGCGGCAGCTGTCTTAGCTCCCATTCGTTGCCGTTATATATAAGGAGTCCGTCCTTATTACAGAAATACATCCGGCCTATCGAATCCTGCACCGCGTTCCATGTCTGGGTCCCTCCACCCGTAGACTTGCGCGCATAGTTGTCGATGATGGGGTAAGAGGCCCGTGCAGTGACGAAATTCAGCAGTAGTGTCGCCGCAACAAGAATCGAATATATACATTTTGAAGATTTCATGATGTCGTAAAACTCACTTAAGGAGTATATCAAAACAATTATTCTGGTAAGACATATTCTTAACGAAAAAAAGTGATTTGTGAGTCTATTTGTAAAACATGTTATAAAACATATTTTCGTTAATACGCACATATACAAATATATAAGATGTGTTAATATAGTTGATGTAGGGTAATAAAATCGTTGATGTAGAGTTATTGTGAATACTAAACTATTGACAATAATAAATGCGACATCTAATTTTGTGACCGAAATCGAGCATCGGCCAATACAAGATGATGTTCGGAGTCAATGTTGAAACAAATTGTTGAAACAAATAATACTACAGTAACAGTAACAATATTTTTAATGAGCGACATGAAAAACTTGATGTTTTGCATAGCCTTATCATTAGGATGTCTGACGGCAGCGGCACAGGTGACCGTGACAGGAACGGTTACGTCGGCCGACGACGGCGAGACTCTTATAGGAGCTACAGTTCGCGTGGTAGAGAATCCCACCAACGGAGTTGTGACGGATCTGGACGGTAATTACAGCATCAGCCTGCAGCCCGGTCAGACCGTGGAATACAGCTACATGGGATTCGACCAGCAGAGAAAGAAATTCAACGCCACACAGCGTTATGACGTGAAGCTTGCCAGCACCAAGACACTCGACGAAGTCGTAGTGATCGGATACGGTACGATGAAAAAGAGCGACGTGACCGGTTCGGTAAGCTCGATTGCAGCAGAGAACCTTCAGAAAACGCCCTCCGCGTCTTTGGCCAACGCCCTTCAGGGTCAGGCGGCCGGCGTTACGGTCAATTCGCTGACGGGTCGTCCAGGCGCGAGCGCCGAGGTGCGCATCCGCGGTGTCGGAACCGTGAACGGAGCATCGCCCATATATGTGGTGGACGGCGTGATTACCGACGACATCTCCTTCCTGTCGCCCAGCGACATAGCCAGTACCGAGATCCTGAAAGACGCCTCGGCGACAGCCATCTACGGTAGCCGTGGCGCGAACGGCGTGGTGATCGTGACCACCAAGACCGGTAAGAAGGGGGAGCGCGCCCATATCACGTTCGACATGTATGCCGGCTGGCAGTCGCGCTGGCGTAAGCTCGACGTGATGAACGCCAAGGATTTCGCCGACACATACGTGGCCATCAACGGCAACGCCCGCGCGCGAAAGATATATGAGGAGCAGGGTTTCAACGCCTGGCTCAAGACTTTCATGGGCGTAGGAGCATCGCCCTACTTCCCCACCGTGTACGATGCGGAGACAAATCCCACGGGATTCGACTATAGCGCGGTCGACACCGATTGGCAGGACGTGGTGTTCCGTGATGCCGCAATCCAGAACTATCACCTCAGTATTGACGGCGGAACCGACAAGTTCACTTATTCGATGTCGGGCAGCTGGTTCGGTCAGGAAGGTACCATAATCGGGTCGAGCTTCAACCGACTCACGGCACGACTCAACACGACATACCAGGCCACAAAGTGGCTGAAGATAGGTGAGAACCTGTCGTTCACCTCGTCGCAGTCCAAAAACGCATACGAGAGCGGCGACAACGTTGAGAGCGCGGGGGCAAACATCATCTCGGCAGCCTTCGCTATGGCTCCCTGGGATCCCACACGTTATCCCGAAGGCTCCGTGAACCGCAACGGCAAGGATTTGTCCGGAGGCATATCCGCGGGCTCGAACTTCAAGAACGTGACCAACCCTCTGAGCATGATCGAATATTCGAACCCCAAGGTGAACAACGAACGCTGGCTCGGTAACGTATTCGCCGAGATCAACCCCTGGTCGACGCTGACACTGAAGTCCACGTTCAGCTTCGACTACAAGATAACGCGCGACCGCAGTTTCTCAGAGGCATACGAGGTTTCGGCCTACGACAAGCGCGAGCACAACTTCCTCTCCTCATCCATGGCACGCAGCTTCAACTATATAGTGGACAACATTCTGTCTTACTACAACACGTTCGGTAAGAACTACCTGAACCTGATGGCCGGCATGACCATCGAGGAATTCAACTACTACAGCATCGGATCGAGCGGTTCGGACATCCTGAATCCGGTAGAGAAGAACTGGTACCTCTCGCAGGTTACGGACAATTTCGGACGCCCCGGCGACAGCGTATCGCGCAATCGGCGTCAGTCATGGCTGGGCCGCGTGCACTATGCCTACGACGACCGTTACATGGCCACCGTAAACTTCCGTGCCGACGGTTCCAGCAAGTTCCGCGACAAGTGCTGGGGCTTCTTCCCCTCGTTCGCACTGGCATGGCGCATAGACCAGGAGAAATTCCTGCGCGACGTAAGCTGGGTGAACAATCTGAAACTGCGCTTCGGCTGGGGTAAGGTGGGCAACGACCTGATCAGCAACAACGCCTTCCTGTTGCAGATGTTCAACACGGGCCCCACATTCGTGGACTATGTGTTCGGTAAGGACCAGCAACTGGCCAACGGCGCCACGGTGCTGACATGGGTTAATAACGGCGGCCACTGGGAGAACACCGAGCAGTGGAGCGTGGGTGTTGATTTCGGATTCTTCCAGAACAAGCTGACCGGTTCGATCGAAGGCTTCATCCGCGACACCAACGACATGTTGATGAGCGTGACGGCGCCGGCACATGTGGGTAACCGCTATTCGGCAACAGCCAATGTGGGCAAAGTGCGCAACAAGGGTATCGAGATCACGCTGGAGCACCGCAACTGGGTTGGAAACGTCAACTATTGGATCAACGGCAACGTGTCGTTCATCGACAATAAGCTGACGGCGCTGAACGGCGGCTCGCCCATCTACACCAACTACAACAACGTCCAGGTGGTGAACCAGGGCTATCCGCTGTACTACTTCTGGGGTTACAACTACGAAGGAATCTATAAGACCGACCAGGAGGCCCTCGACCATCTGAAGGGCTACACTTCGGCCGACATACCCTTCCACGCCGGCGATGCCAAATACCGCGACAACAACGGCGACGGCCGCATCGACGACAAGGACCGCGTGAAACTCGGCAGCTCGATTCCATGGCTTAACTACGGTCTGACCATCGGCGCCGAATGGAAGGGCATAGACCTATCCATATTCTTCCAGGGCGTAGGCGGCAACAAGATCTACAACCAGATGCGTCACCGTCTGGAGAGCAACGGCTCGACTTCCGTTCTTTCGCCCGTCATGACCGACGCATGGACCCCGGAGAACCTCGACGGCTACATTCCCAACCCCAAGAACACCATCAACTACTATGTATCCGACCGGTTCCTGGAGAGCGGATCGTACTTCCGCCTCAAGAACCTGCAGGTGGGCTACACACTGCCGCAGAAATGGATGAACGCCATCGGTTTCCAGAAGTGCCGTTTCTATTTCCAGGGCGGAAACCTCTTCACCGTCACCAAATACAAAGGCTACGATCCCGAGACCCTCGGCGGTGTGGACTACGGCAACTATCCCCAGGCACGCAGCTTTATCTTCGGCGTGAACATCACATATTGATGTCTTAATACAGATTATATACATATACTAAGGACATATAACGATGAAAACAAGATATATAGCGATACCGATGATAGCCGGCGCCCTGATGCTGACAGGCTGCAACGACTGGCTTAAGGATGAGGCGCCCGGATCGCAGGATTTCGACGACTTCTTCACCAGCGGCGCGGTAGCGATACAGACGATCAACGCCTGCTACGTGCCTCTGGCATGGGAATACAACAACAGCTATTTCTCGGAGTGGTTTTTCGGTGACGTCGCATCCGACGACGCACTGAAGGGAGGCCAGGACGTGGCCGACGGCGCCGATGCATACGACATCGACAACTTCAAGGTGAACGCCAACAACGCCATAGTGCTGGATTACTACCGCGCAAAGTACCAGGGCATAGCCCGCTGCAATCTGGCGTTGAAGCAGGTGTCTGAAATGGAGCCGGACGAGTACATGAGTCAGGAGCGCAAGGACTGTCTGCTCGGCGAGGCATATTTCATGCGCGCGTTCTATTACTTCCAGTTAGTGCGCGTGTATGGAGGCGTACCGTTGGTGGATTTCGTGATAGACAGCAGCGACAGGTGGCAGCAGCCCCGCGCCACCGCGCAGGAGGTGTACGACCATATCGTGGCCGACCTGCTGAAGGCCGAAAGCATGCTGTGGAACAAATCGAAATATCCTGCCGAGGACCTCGGCCGTGCCACCAAGGGGGCCGCGCAGGCCATGCTCTGCAAGGTGTACCTCTATAGCAAGGACTATGACAACGCCTACCTGTGGGGCAAGAAGTTCCGCGAGGAACAGTACGGCAAGGAATACACCCTCTGCGGCAACTACAGCGACAACTTCACCCTCGCCGGCGAAAACGGCCCGGAGAGTGTGTTTGAGATACAGTATATGGAAGACCCGACAAGCGACTACGGCGATGGCTTCGGATTCACGCGCGGCACGTTCACCACGATACTGACGCGTCCCCGCTGTTCGGAGTTAGGCGCGCGCAAGGGTTGGGGCTGGAATCACCCGACACGCGACCTCTACGCTGAGTTCGAACAGGGCGATCCCCGTCGCGAGGCAACCGTCGGCGTGCCTTCCGAGACAGCGCAGCAGGAGGTGGAGGTGAACTATCTGGGTTCTCCCTATTACAACAACAAGACCGCATACAGCGATAACGGCGACTTCCCCTCGCTGTCGCACGATTCCCGTTCGCCGATGAATTACCGTCTGGTACGCGCTTCCGACGTGCTTCTGCTCTATGCCGAGGCCGCATTGGAAAGCGGCAAGGACCTTGCCGGCGCCAAATGGGCGCTTGAGGAAGTGCGCAAGCGCGCCCGCAACTGCTCGGCCGATCCCGCCAACACCTTGCCCGCCTTCCCGGGCTACGGATATGCCGACACCACCGACGGACTGCGCCAGGCCATACGCCATGAGCGCCGCGTGGAACTCGGCATGGAGGGTCACCGCTGGTTCGACCTGGTGCGCTGGGGCATAGCCTACGAGGTGCTTGACAAGGACCAAGGCAGCTACGGCAAGAACGAATCGGCCGAGGCCCGCGCCGAGATGGCCAACTTCATCAAGGGCAAGAACGAGCTGTTCCCCATACCGGCCGAGGAGATAAACCTCAACCCGATGGAGCAGAACAGCGGATATTAACGCTCAATTACCTTATACATATATATTTACGGGCTGCGGGTCTTGCGATCCGCAGGCTGACCAAACACTCTATAAACTAAAAAATTAACCTTTAAAAACTAAAGAAAATGCAGAAAATTACATTAGTCGCAGCCGCTGCTTTCGTAGCCGCAAGCGCAAGCGCACAGTACACCTGTGACCCCACAGTGGAGACCGTACTCGCAAAGGGAAAAGTGAGCCAGGTAATGCCTATCGCACTGGATGAGGGTGCAGTGGCCAAGTTCGAGGCTCAGGGAGCCACAGTGACATCGGCAGCCCCCAACGGAGATACCAACAACCTGTGGGTATGGAGCGAGACTCTGCAGGCAGGTGACTCGTCTCTCCCCGGCGTAGGCGATCAGATGGATGGCTACGCTTCATTCATTGTAGGTTCGGCAGGTTGGTCTGGTGCGGGCTACAACTGCTCAACGCTCAACACCGAGTGGTGGAACGCAGACACCCGTTTCCATATAGCATATATGACACCGGGCACAGCACCCGCAGCCATCGCCATTATCGTGGCCGACGGCGGTGACATAGGTAGCCAGCCCGCAAAGGTGTCTCTTGGCGATCCCTTCAACGACAACGGCGCTGTCTTCCCCGCAGTTGGTCCCAAGGCCAACGATGACTGGCAGGGCGTGGACATCAGCTTCAGCGATCTCAAGAAACTGTTCCCCACCTTCGACTGGAAAGCTATTCCTGCATGGTCAGGTAACATCATGTCGTTCTTAGGAGGTGGCGTAACGGGTCAGGCATTTGCCTTCGATGCCATCTACTTCTATCAGCCCGGTGACGGCAGCGGTATCGGCAAAATCAACTCCGACAACGCAGAGTGGGTAGTGACAGCCAACACCGTGAACGTGGCCGGAGCCAACGGCATCGAGCTGTATAACCTGGGAGGCCAGCTGGTGAAGAAGACCGCAGGCACCACACTGGGTCTGAGCAATCTCGCCAAGGGCGTGTACGTTGCCAAGAGCGGCAACCAGGCCAAGAAGATCGTCGTAAAGTAATCGACCGACCATAATCCGGGGGAGGGGTGACCCTCCACTGGATACCGAAAAAACAAGTAATTATGATAGACAAGATACTTGGAACCGGAATTGCTGTAATGCTGGCGGGAGCGGCGGGCACACTGTGTCAGGCCGGGGAAAGCCAGAACGGCACCGGAGAGACCTACGGATACCGTCTGGTGTGGCAGGACCTGTTTGACGGCACGGAACTGAACCGCAACCGATGGAACGTAGAGGTGAACGGCAACGGCGGAGGAAACGCCGAGCTGCAGTACTACACCGACCGCGAATGCAACGTGCGTGTGGGCGACGACGGCCAAGGGAACGGCTGTCTGATACTGACCGCCATCCGCGAGAACTACCAGGGCAAGGAGTTCACTTCGGGCCGTGTCACCACGCAGGAGCTGTTCGCCTTCAAGCACGGCAAGATAGAGGCCGCCATCAAGATGCCGAGCACTGCCAACGGCCTGTGGCCCGCGTTCTGGATGATGGGCAACGACCACAAGCAGGTGGGCTGGCCCAAGAGCGGCGAGACGGACATTGTAGAGATGGGCCATCAGAACGCTTTCGGTCCCGGCACGCAGGACCGATACTTCAACGGCGCCATGCACTGGGGCCAGGGCTGGCCGGCATGTTCGTACGCCCATGACAACACCAAGAGCTATTCGCTGCAGGATGGCGAGTTCCACATATTCACCGTGATATGGGACGAGAACAAGGTGCGCATGTACGTGGACCTGGACAAGATGCCCAAGCAGACTCCTTACTTCCAGATGAACATCGACCAGAACAATCCCGACGACGTCAACTCGCCCGGCAATTACTTTCATAAGGAGAACTTCGTGCTGTTCAACGTGGCGGTGGGAGGCAACTTCCCCGGCATCCACGACGCTGCCGGCATTACGGCCCTGAACGATGAAAACAACCATCAGGCTTCGATGTACGTGAACTACGTGAAAGTATATCAGAAAGGCACCGGCGATGAATCGATCAGCATGACCGTTCCGGGCGACGACATCGAAGGCTCGGGCGTGCTCAGTCCGAGTATGGCCGAGAACATTAAGATACGTATCGAATCGGGTCATGCCAATTGCGAGGGGGCCGACCTGAAGGCATACGATGCCTCGGGGCGCCTGATGGGCGCGGGCCGCGACACGCTCGACCTGTCGCGGATGGGACGAGGACTGGTGATTCTGAGCGCTCGAGACGATTTCGGCAATAAAACCGTATTAAAGGAAATGTTATGAAAAGAACCACAGCGATATTACTTACAGGCATAGTGCTGACGTGCGGTGGCGTCCAGGCGGCACTGCGCGACGTGGAGAGCCGCGTGGACTCGCTGATGAGTCTGATGACGCTCGACGAGAAGATAGGCCAGCTCAACCAGCTGTCGAGCTGGGGCTATCATCCTGACATGGTCGGACGTATCAAGAACGGCAACGTGGGCTCTATACTGAATGAGGTTGACCCCGTTGTGGTGAACAAGTTGCAGAAAGAGGCGGTGGAGAAAAGCCGTCTGCACATTCCACTGATATTCGCGCGCGACGTGATACATGGATTCAAGACCATCTTCCCGATACCGGTGGGTCAGGCAGCTACCTGGAATCCGGAGATCGTGGAGCAGGGTAGCCGCGTGTCGGCTCGCGAATGCTCGTCGGCCGGAGTGCGCTGGACGTTCAGCCCTATGGTGGACATAGCCCGTGACGCACGATGGGGACGCCTGGCCGAAGGTTATGGAGAGGATCCATATCTGACTACCGTGATGGGTCTGGCTGCCGTGAAGGGTTATCAGGGCGACGATCTGGCACGCCCGGACGCTATAGCTGCCTGCACCAAACATTTTGCCGGATACGGCATGTCGGAGAGCGGACGCGACTATAATACAGCCAACGTGACCGGCACCGTGCTGCATGACGTGATACTGTCTCCCTTCAAGGCCTGCGCGGACGCAGGTTCGGCAACGTTCATGTGCTCGTTCAACGACATAGACGGTGTTCCCTCGTCGGCCAACAGGAAGCTGCTTCGCGACATATTGCGCGACCGCTGGGGCTGGGACGGCCTGTTGGTGAGCGACTGGAACTCCATCGGCGACATGCTGAAGCACGGTACGGCCGCCGACCTCAGGGAGGCTTCGCTGCAGGCGCTCCGCGCCGGAGTGGACATGGACATGGAGGCTCACGGTTACACACAGTATATAAAGGAACTGATCGATGCAGGCCGCATCTGTGAAAAGGAGATAGACGGACTGGTGCGCAACGTGCTGCGTCTCAAGTTCCGCCTGGGACTCTTCGAGAATCCATACGTCGACGAGAAGAACATGAACCGATTCTTCGAGAAGGAGAGCCTTGCGGCCGCACAGCGTGCAGCCGAGGAGAGCGCCATCCTGCTCACCAACAACGGCATTCTCCCCATGAAAGGTTCGGAACGGATATTGGTGGTAGGCCCGATGGCCGATGCCAGACATGACCAGAACGGCACATGGTGCTTCGATCTGGACAAGGACAGGACCGTGACCGTGCTGGAAGGACTGCGCAAGGCATACGGAGCGAAGAACGTGACATACGTTCCCGGCTTGCAGTTCAGCCGCGACAGGAGCGACGCTGAGTTCGCTAAGGCTGTGGCTGCCGCAGGCAAGTGCGACGTGATAGTATTTGTAGGCGGCGAGGAAGCCGTGCTTTCGGGCGAGGCTCACTGCCGCGCCGACATCTCGCTGCCCGGTGCGCAGAAAGAACTGCTGAAGGAACTGAAGAAGACGGGTAAGCCCTTAGTGGCAGTGCTGCTGTCGGGCCGTCCGTTGACACTGCCCGAGGAGTCGGAGCTATGCGACGCCATCCTGTTCTGCTTCCACAACGGAACGATGGGTGGTCCGGCTGTGGCAAACCTGCTGACGGGCAAGGTTAATCCTTCGGGCAAACTCCCCATCACCATGCCCCGCATGGTGGGCCAGGTTCCCATCTACTACGCGCACAAGAACACAGGCCGTCCCACTGAGGGCGAGGTGATGCTGATGGACCAGATACCCCTGGAGGCGGGACAGACCTCGACGGGATGCACATCTTTCTGGCTGGATGCCGGTCTGGCCCCACTCTATCCCTTCGGCTACGGACTGAGCTACACGACATTCGAATACGGCAAGCCCGAATTGTCGGCCACTTCGATTGACAGCAACGGAGAGATAACCGTCAGCTGCCGGGTGACTAACACCGGCAAGACACGCGGGGCAGATGTCGCCCAGCTCTATGTACGCGATATGGTGGCGTCGCTGGCGCAGCCGGTCAAGCAGCTTAAAGGCTTCGAGAAGGTATGGCTCAACCCCGGAGAATCAAAGACCGTGACCTTCACCCTTCCCGCCTCGAGGCTCGCATTCCACGACACGGAGGGCAATGAGATTATCGAACCGGGCGAGTTCACCCTCTGGGTAGACAATTCGTCGGAATGCAAGACCGCGCCCGTAACCTTCAACATAACCGAAAACAATACCGCATCAAAGTAGCGGCGCACTCCGACGAACCGTAGGGACGTGCCTTTGGCACGTAGCGTCGCCTTCAATGAGTCACCCAATATTCAACCGATAAATATATCATGATGAGAGATAAGTTAGTAATAGGAATGGCAGTGGTGCTGACGTGCATGGCGTCAGCACCGGCTTGGGGCAAGAGCGCCAAGCGCGGCGTGGGCGAGAACCAGTTCTCGCTGGCCGTAGAGCTGGATGCAATCAAGCCCGGCGTGAACTGGTACTACAACTGGGCCAATACACCCTCCGCAGGAGTCAGCGGGCAGGTGGAGGCATACGAGGGCATCGATTTCGTGCCGATGTGCTGGAACGCCAACTATAACGCCGACAAAATCCGCGAGTATGTCAAGGCTCACCCCGAGTGCAAGTATCTGCTCGGCTTCAACGAGCCGAACTTTACCCAACAGGCCAATATGACGCCCGAGGTGGCCGCCGAAAAGTGGCCTGCCGTGCAGGCTTTGGCCAAGGAATTGAATCTCAAGCTTGTGGCTCCGGCACTGAATTATTCGCCCAACGCGCCTTATCAGGATCCGATGAAATGGATGGACGAGTTTGTGGCTATAGTAGGACCGGACGCTTTCGATTACACTGCGATTCATGTGTATGGAGGCTATGGAGTGCTGACGGACCTGGCCACCAAGTTTCATGACAAGTATGGCAAGGATGTGTGGGTGACGGAGTTCTGCTACTGGCCCGAGGCCGGCAATCAGAATTCGTCGGTAACCCCCTCCACCCAGATCAACTTCATGACCCAGGCTCTGGAATGGCTGGAGACTACTCCCTGGATCCACAAGTATGCGTGGTTCAAGGCCAAGGGAGGCTACAACAGCAACAAAGGACCGAACTACGGTCTGATCATACCCCAGACGGGTTACGACGAGCGCAAGCTGTCGCCTCAGGGAATGGTGTACTGCTACATGAGCGATTTCGACAGGGAGGTATGGAACGCCGTCGGCACCGAGTTTCCCGCAGTGGATTATGTAGCATCGAACGCTATCGAACTGTATCCCGGCAATGACGCCGGTTGCGCCAAACCCATAGAGATAAGCCGTTTCAATTCAGGATCGACCGTAGACTGGCAGTTTGATGTGCCCGAGGCCGGCAAGTATGACCTGAAACTGATTGTGGCCGGTATGGGCGAGCCCACCCGTTTCGATCCGCAGCTGAAGGTGCAGCTTGTGAACGGTGACGAGGTGACCGACCTGACGGATGTGGTAAGCATGACTCTGCCCAATTCCGACGAGAAGTACGAGGCGCGTGCCATAAATGTGACATTGCCCGCCGGCCACGTGATATTGCGCCTTGCCGATGCCGCGCCTTATCAGCCCAGCGGCATAAGGATTTCGCGCGTAGGTCTTTATGCCGAAGGCACCGGAGCCGTGGAGGGAGTGGCAGCGGAAACCTTAACTAACGTGAACGTCTACAACATGCAGGGCGTGATGCTGAAGCACGACGTCGATCCCGCCTCGGCCATCGACGGCCTCACCCCCGGCCTTTACATAATCGGCAACCGCAAGGTGATAGTCAAGTAATAGGTCATAAGTCATAGTGACGAAGTGGCGCAGACGATAGTAGCGCAGGCTGTCCCCGGCCGTGCACAGACACGGACCAAGAGCCTATTGAAAACAAACAAACTGACACACAAATATACTAACCAATAACAACAATTATTAACCAAAAACTAAAGACGATGAAAAAATCATCCAAATTCGTGCGGCTCCTGGCCGCAGCAGCGATGGTGGTAGTCGGTGCTCTGAGCGCAAGCGCAGAGAACATCAACCTCGTTTTTGAGGACCCTGCATGTCCCCTTGTAAATAGTTATATAGAGTACCAAAATACTGGTGCCGCGTATCCCAATTTCCATGTCAATTACAATGGAAATACTGAAGGATACACAGGATGTGAAGTAAAGGCAACGATAACCGGAACCGGGGATAACACATTCTCCTGGAGCTAAACCGCAACACAGGCAGCTCCTGATAACGGTACCACATCTCATACATGGTTCTATGCTGGCGAAATGAAAACAGCTGGCACTTATAATCTTGAGGTGCAGCTCCGATTCTATACGGGCGATGGCGATGCAAGAGTATATCAGGATGCAAAAAACTATAACACAACCTTTGCTCTATCGGGTGTCGATGAAAGCAGTCAGGTGTCAATAACGTATTCTCAGACCCCGGTTGAAGGAGGCACGGACTTCGATTATACCATTACTCTGCCTACAGGTAAAACGGAGGCAGATGTGGAGACCGTACGTGTGGTACTCCTGAAAGGAGGACAACCTTTTGACGCTGAAGACGCATTTTCCGCAAGCACGTTGAGTGGAAAGATAGAGGCAAGATTCGAGGGCGCTCGTCTGTCAGTCTGGATGAAGGGGCAGGTTAAGTTTACCGACGGTACAACAAAGGACGTTACTCCCAATGACGTGGCCATGGATTTGGTAAGTTTGGCCGGAGTACCTGTTACTACAGTAAACTATACTCTTACGGTTGGAGAGTTCACCCGAACGGGAAATACCTCCGGGACACTTCCTTATACGATTACTCTTGAAGATGGAGCAAATCCCAAGGATGTAGCTAAATGGAAGGTATGGGCATCTCGCGTGGGAGACGAGGAGATGGATGTGAAAGAGATACCTGTTGCAGAAATTGAAAGCTATCCGTATAACTACACGCAAAGTTTCACTGCACTGCCTGAAGCAACTACAACTCATATATGGCCGAAGGTACAGGCTGTATATAGAGATGGTACGACCGGTCCGGCAGTACAGCAGGAAATAGATGTAAACACAGCTGATACAGGTACCGGTATCTCAGACGTGACTGTAGCTGCTGACGGTGAGGCTGCTTACTACAACCTGCAGGGCGTACGCATGGCTGAGCCCGTTGCCGGCCAGATCTACATCGTAGTGAAGGATGGCAAGGCTACCAAGGCTGTAGTTCGCTGATCCATTGACAAAAGTTCCGAGCCTCCGGGCCGGAAAAACGATTCCATATATTATAGTTAAAGCCGGGACCTTCGGGGTCTCGGCTTTATATGTGCGGTGTCAGTTTATGATGTCGAAGGGGGCGTTGCGGTCCAGCTGCTTTTGGTCGAGAATGTTTTTGGCTTCGCGCGTCAGGGATTGCTTGAGACTGTCGACTGCCGCGAGGTCGAGAGTCTGATAACCCTCATATCTGGAGTGATCCTGAACTTCTTCTATGTCCGGAACGGTGAGTTTGTCTATCTCGTGATTCGTGGCGAAGTGCCGGTGCATATAGGTGGCTATCTCCTGCTCGATGGCCTTGAACTGCGGAGACTGCTCCAATTCCTCTTTGGTGCCGTCAAACCGCACAAGATACTTGTCGCTGTTGCGGAAGCTGACAAGATAGGTTCTTTGCTTTGTATTCATAACATATTATAGTTTTATGGTCATTGCTTGCAATTGTATAACAATACGGTCATGGAGAGGGGACCCTGGGCGCCGGTGATGTGCACTGCCTCGATGTCGGCGGTGGCCGAGGGGCCGGTGAAGAAGGAACCGTACTGCTGGTCGCGCAGGCTGAGCTTAGCATAAGCCTGATGCAGACCGCCGACAATCTTGGTGGCATCCAGCAACACGAACAGGTGACGCGACATCAGCGCGCATGCGGGATGACGCAATGTGTGGTCGGTGACCCATACCGAACCCATCTCGCCCACGCCCATCTCGGCCTCGGTGACGCAGGTGTTGATCTTCTCGGCGTTGCGCAGGTCGGAGAGGTCTTTTTCGCCGAAATTGCCGGTCATGTCGTCGAGGGTGGAGTAGACGGCGTTCCTGGTCATGTCCATTTCGGGCTGCGTGGCGAGCCAGCGCAGAGCCTCGGCGCGCGTGGCGAACTTGACGGCCTTGCCATCGAAGCCCTCCAGGTGCGAGATGAAGCCGGCCAACGGGTCGCCTGGCCAGGGATACATGGGGACGTCAGGGAGGGGGAAGGCCGAAGACGAGCCTGACGGCTCGGGCTGGCTTAAGCCTGTCTCTTATACACATCTCCGAGCCCAC
>ERZ1026968.352-NODE-352-length-20829-cov-6.936603_pt1 | contig 20829 bp, 25 predicted proteins | sample MGYA00519295_ERZ1026968 | MGnify/ENA primary metagenome ERZ1026968 (study PRJEB26926, sample SAMN06164480) | human gut metagenome | biome: ENVO:00009003; feature: ENVO:2100002; material: ENVO:00002003 | host: Homo sapiens | place: USA | collected 2012 ...
TCTACACCTATTAAGTCGTCGGCAGCGTCAGATGTGTATAAGAGACAGCTATGTAACGGCCATGCTGCGTGCGGTCGTAGGCATACTCCCTGCGGGCCCGCGGCGCGTCGGGCTTGAGCCAGACGTGGAAGTTGGTTCCCTCGTAATGCAACGAGTCCACTTTCATTCCCGCGAAGCGGTTGGACACCGATTCAAAACGAAGGTATTCGTTTCCGGCCGGGAAGATAAGCTGCGGGATGTGCTCGTATATCAACACGTTGCCGTTTACACGTCCCGGCATGGGAATCATGCGTGTTTCGTTGTCGATGTTCTGGCTCACCTCCACGCGATAGTCGCCGTAGGGATTCGAGCCGTCCTGAAGGTCGACTGTCACGGCAAGGCCCAATTGCTGCCATTCGTCGTTGAAACCGCGGTCGGTGCGCGACGTCATGGTTCCGGCCACCTCAGCCATGTTCTCGCTGACCTGGAACCGGGCCTGCAACAGCACGTCGTCAGGCTCCTGCGGGTCGTACACCTGTAGCAGATAGTTGCCGCTGCGCAGTGTGCCGCTCCGCTCGTCGGGTATCTCGATGCGATAGTTCACATAATGCACGAACGTGGCGGTGGAATACGCGAAATCCTCTATTTTATTGGCGTTGAAACCGTCTATGTATTCACTCTCCACAAGAGCCGAGGGCTGCCAGTCGGCGTTGCAGTGTATCAGCCGCCATTCCAGCCAGCTGTTGTCCTCCCCTATCTCGTCAAACGTTATCTCGATCCTGTCCTGCGAGCCGATACGTATCACGGGCGGTGCGTCGAACAGGTCGATGTTCTGCACCTTCAGGGTCTTGAACCTCGGCGAGAATATCTGCTGGCGGGTGTCTATGTCGGCCCTGGCCGCGGTCAATACCGTGGTCAGCGCTACAAGGAATGTCAGCAATCGTCTTACCATACAATGGGTGTTTTGCCGTGCGCCACAAGGTATTCGTTGGCGCGCGTGAACTGATGGTTGCCGAAGAATCCGCGGCTGGCCGACAAGGGCGACGGATGCACGCAAGTCATGACCAAGTGACGGCTACGGTCTATGAAATCGCCGCGACGTATGGCGTCCGAGCCCCACAGCAAAAACACCAGATGGTCGCGCTGTTCGGCCAAGAGGCGCACCGCCGCTTCGGTGAACCGTTCCCAGCCTATGCCGCTGTGCGATTTGGGCTGATGCTCGCGCACGGTCAGCGAGGCGTTGAGCAGCAGGACGCCCTGCCGCGCCCAACGGGTAAGGTCGCCGTCGGCGGGAATCGGGGCGCCGGTGTCGTCGCTCACTTCCTTAAAGATGTTGCGCAACGACGGGGGTATCAGCACGCCGGGGGCCACGGAGAATGCCAGTCCGTTAGCCTGACCCGGGCCATGATACGGGTCCTGGCCCATTATCACCACCTTCACCTGGTCGAAAGGGGTGTTGTCGAACGCCGCGAATATACGGCTGCCCGGCGGATAGCACGGATTATTGGGGCGCGAATACTCGTCGCGCACCCGCGCCGTAAGCTCGCGGAAATACGGAGATGCGAATTCCTGCGACAGCACCCGCTTCCATCCCGACTCTATGCGTATATCCTTATTATCATCCATTGTTATCGTGCGTTACCTAACAAAGTTAGCAACAATTTCGCTATATACCATAAAAAATTGACATAAATTTGAGCGAATAGTTAAATATCCCCGATTTTTTCACTAACTTTGCAATCGGAAAGCGGGCGCCGGCTTCGATTTCATGTAAATCGGCAGCACCCCGATCCCCACATATAACGTTCCCGTAGTTCAATGGATAGAATATCGGATTCCGGTTCCGACGATTAGGGTTCGACTCCCTACGGGAATACAAAACAGAGAGTGCAATGCGCTCTCTATTTTGTTTTATATCAATATGTTACAGATAAAATAAACAAGTAAAAAGAGGTGGATTAGAACCCGAAATTGTCATTATTTGGCATAGATTAGCACCCTATTCCCCAATTTTTGGTACAAAAATGGAACACCCCTTGATACAATTTAATTACCATATTATTAACAATTTATGAAATATCCTAAAATAAGGCTGGTACATAACAGAAGGCGTACCGCTTCAAACGTCAAAACAGCCAGTGTAGAGCTTGAAATAAATTTTGACGGGGAACGAAAGCGTTACGCAACAGGCGTGGCCGTAACCCTCCGCCAATGGAGCGATGATACCCATGTAGTAAGGCATCCGGATGCGGCAGCCCTTAACCTTCGCATAGACACATTCGTAAATGACATCAAGTCATATATCAATAAGCAGATGATTGAAGGTACGCCTTTTTCATTCGATGGTTTGTCGCTATATATGGCCGGCAACAAGACCGGGGATCCGAATGTAGAGGAATATATCAAGGAAAAAATCTCGGATCGTAATGATCTGCGCGAAATGACCAAGCGTAATCACCGGGAGATCCTGGGCATCCTGGCGGAGTATGGGAAATTCACCACACTTGGAAATTTGTCTCCGAGGCTCATAATGGACTTCGACAATTGGCTCAAGGGTCGCGGATATAAGCAGACTACCGTGGCAGCATATCATAAGACGCTCAAGACCTATATTAATATCGCGATCAAGGAGGAACTGATACAAGTGAGCCCTTATCGTGGAATCAAAATCGAGAAGGGAAAATCCGCATCGCGCAAGTATCTGACGGACGAGGAACTGAAAGCTGTATCGGAATTGCAGTCTGAGGATTCCGCTACTGTACGCGCTCGTGATCTGTTCTTATTCCAGTGTTACACCGGACTTGCCTATGTGGACCTTATGAAATTTGATTTCACAACCGCCATCCAGCGCAACGGTAAGTATGTGGTGCGCGACATACGCCAAAAGTCAGAGGAGGAATATTATATCGTTCTAATGGCCCCTGCTGTTGAGATTCTGGAGAAGTATGGATATGAACTTCCGAAAATCTCCAATCAGAAATACAATGCAGCGTTAAAGGCTGTAGCCGCCGGGGCCGGCATCAAGTTCAGCCTTACTACACACTGTGGCCGGCATACCTTCGCCACATACTGCCTGAATCATGGCGTGTCAATCGAGACACTGGCACCCATGATGGGCCACTCGGACATCAAGACTACGCAGATCTACGCAAGGATGATTAACAAAACGGTGGAGTCTGCATTTGAAGGTCTGGAACAGTCATTGAAAAACTAAAACTAAAACTAAAAGCGAACCCCATTAATTCGGGGACCGCTGGCGGATGGACGGTATTAACATTTAGCCGACTTTATTTGGCGTTGACCGCAACGCTGATCTGCTCCGAGGACTTCAACTCGATGTCGGGCGGCGCGTAAGACTGGCCTCGCAGTTCCGCGTTAGGCGGTATGCGGTTCAGGCAGTCTGCGAACTGACAGTGCCAACGCTTGAAATGTGCCACCAGCATTCGCAGACGGCCACACTCGGCTGTCAGGCGCGTTATCTCGTCCTTATCGGCATTGCGTCCATGCTCTGAGGCAAGTATCTGTTCGGTCAGCTTGCGTATCTGATCGGTCTTGTCTCGTATCTGCTCCTCCTTTTCGTTCAGGGCTTTGTTCTGTTCCGATATGCGCTCCGACAGGTCTTTCTCTATGTCAAGGTACTTATCGAGCGACTTCTGCTGGTGGTCGATCATCATGTGCAGACGCTCAACCTCTGCCCTGTCCGCGTCATGCTGGGCGTGTTCGGACTCCGCATTATCCTTGCGCCGACGCGACGGCAACACGAAATGCAGGATGATGTCGCCGATGAACCCGATACCGCAGAGTCCGAGTATAAGGGATTGCCATGTCTCCATAATCATTTCCTCCTTTTACGTTTCACAATCCACACGATTACAGCGGACACCACCACGGCAATCAGACCGCCTAAAAACATACCTCCGAAGTCCATTTTTACCTGCTCCCACTTGGTCAGCTTGCGTCCGACCTCGATAGGCTTCTCCACATAGACGGAATCGATCTTGACCGATGCAAGCTGAGTGCGCAACGCATTGATGGTGCTGTCTCGCTCGCTGACCTCACGCTCCAATTCTTTCTCGCGCTTGGAAGATACGTAAATATAGTGATTTTGTATCAGACGAACTGTATCGCCCTTGTCATTGAGTGTGACCGTCTCTTTTTCGCGGTCAACCACGGAATCTGACGTGCGTTCTGTCTGACGCATTGACTCTATAAGTGACCTCCATCGGTTCATCAAGGCTGTTGTGTCCGCGTCGCGGTATTCTATGCGCGTCACTGTCCGCTCTACGGGGACGTACTTTGTCGTGGAACACCCTCCCGACAACAGCAACGCCGCCATCGCGAGTAGCATCAACGCCAGCCACGTCACTATCGCGCCGTAGGTCTCAACCATGTTCTTGGTATGTTGTTTCATTCTCTCTTGCTTTTAGGGCAAAAGGAACGGCGGCTCGCACTTGCATCGTGGGAACCGCCGTCTGGAGATATAAAATTAAAGCTTACGAATTAATATCATGCTTCTTATTATTCTTTTTTGATATTCCAAGGAATAATCCTGCAAGAGAGATCAGACTCACAGCAAACAGAACATACGCCATAGATTCATGACCTGTAAATACAAACAACGTGGCAAGGCCAAGAATAACGATTGACAAGACAAACGCCATACTCTGTCCGCGACTCATATACTTTAGCTGTTTGTTGATTTTATCCTTTTCAAGCTGCCGAGCCTCGCGCTGAGAATCATGTCTGTTTTCTTGTTCCTTTTCAGCCATTCGCATTATCCTTTCCGCGCCATTGGGAATTATACGGTCATATCTCTCCAAATATGCGGGATTGGGGAGTGGTCCTGATGAAATTTCAGTAAAACTCGCTGTTATAGAAGCCGGCTTGCTATCCTTGTCATCTGTAAGATACGAAACATCGCCGATATTAGGAAAATCGGAGGGGAGAGCCTGCTCTGAATTATCTTCTTGCGGTTTCATAAGCATTTGTCATATATGCCCCAACCTGCTTCCAGTCATCGCTGATGTTTTGCGTATCGGAAGGGTTATCCATAGTTACCGAATCAACATGGATAATGGTCGGGCAAAATATACTCGCCATACCGATAATGAAGCTGTTTCTCATCATTTTACGGATCATCCGTTTAGTTGTCTTTTTCACTCGTGTAATATCTTGGGTCTGCAAAGATAACAAACAAACGCTCAACAATGCAAACTTTTTAAAACAATTTACACTTATGGTTAACAAATATTAGTATTTGTTATCATTTTAACGGTTCCCACGATGTCATTGTGCTCTTTGCGTTCCGCGCCCGGTTATTACTTACTTCTTGCCGTATTTCGCGATGTACGCCTTGATGCCCTCGACGTGCAGGGTTATTATCGCCTCGCGGCCAGCCTCAGACAGCAGGTAATCCACGTCCTCGCGGTTGTCCTGAAAGAGATTTTCTGTCAGACAGGCGGCGCATTTCGTTCCGCGCACCACGGCCAGGTTGCCTTCCTTGTCGCGGTCGCCGTCCGTGAGGTCGGTGCGGATCGGCGTGCCGACAGGCAGATATTTCTCGGCGGCTTCATACAGGCAGTCGGCCAGCCTGTCGCCCATGGTCTGACCCTTGCTCGTCCACGCCTCCCAGCCTCGGGCGTTGAGCCACGGGCCGCATCCGGCGGCGTTGTTGTGGATTGATACGAACAGCACGTTCTTCGCACCGAGCCGGTCGCACCATGCGTTGACACGTGCGCAACGCTCGCCGAGCGACACGTCGCCATTTTCCGGCACGGTGTTCAGCGCGTCATAGCCCTGGGCGCGTAGTCGCTTGACCACCTCGGACACGATTTCGCGGCAGTAGACGTATTCCCTGAGCCGTCCGTCGGGTGACTGCTTGCTACCTATTCCGGTCAGCGGCGGGTTGCCGTGGCCCGCTTCGATTAGTATTTTCATATTAGTTCTGGTTTAAGTTGTTAATACGTTTGCTTGTATAACCTTCCAATCTCTTACATACTCATTCCATTTCATTCTCGTGAAAATGTCGCCGAACTGCGATATTGCTATCTGAAAGGCATTGGATTGAGATTGAAACACTATCAGCATCCCATACGCATTCAATCCCTCCGGGATATTTTTCGTGTCCGGTACGTATGTATACACCCCAGCATCAAAATTATTAAAATTTTGAGCTATTCCACGGTACACCAGCGCATCGGTTAGAAGGGCTTTAAGATAGACGGCCGTAAGTAGCCTTCCTGTTACGCTCATGCGGCCACCTCCTTTCCAGCTAAGATGTCATGGTCGGATGAAACCAACCGTTGTATGAAGATCCTGTTCTTATGCGCACATGAATGCTGTTTTGCGTATTCATTGCGAACAACACTTGAATGCCATACGCTGTCTCGCTCAGACACAGTATCGCGTCCGAAGGGTTTGGCGTTATTCCAGGTGGATAGTTCCGACACCCGGTGTTCGGATGATACAGCCCTATCTGACCCCAGGCATCGTTTAAGTCCGAGACTCTTCCGTTGTACGTCATTAACTCCGACACAGGCACTCTTCCCACCGAGCCATCCGAGGACAGACCAAGTATCCGAGAGGGAGCGTCGAGCGATGGTGTTTCCGAAAACTTTTTCCCTACCGTACTCATGCGGCCCTCCTTTCTCCTTGTACGCGACAAGGTAAGGCCCAATGGCGGTGCAAGATATTACCCCCCCCGAATTGGACTGTAACGCGGTCATGTCAAATTCCTTGACGAAATACGCGTTGTCTACCGAGGGTGCTTCGGCAAGCTTTACTGGCCGGATACCGAGACCATAGGAGGCGATTTGAGTACGGCGAGACTTAAATTTGTCAGTATGGGGTATACAGATATCCAACCATCCGCTATTTGCCTTATTGCGCACATCCACCACAAAACGGATTTTGCTGATGCGGTTGGACTTCCCGGCTAAAACCTTAATGCCGTTGTTATTGGTATCATTGCCGCCCGGATACGCATCTAAGACAACCCCTAACACAACGGGGCGGGGAGGCGATTGCGTCCATAATTCACTGATGCAGATAATGCCGACACCGCAAAAGTTGATGTTTGCGATACGCCACCAATCGCCTTGCTCGGTGTAAGGGAAGTCAACGATGTTGCTGCATCGCCCTACGGCTTCATGCAGTGTCCCTTTGCCGACGGCTCCGGAGGAGTCGAGGGCGAGGACAGGCGTGTCGGCGCCGATGTCGATGACCGGCACGTCTTTCAATTGTTTTGCTTGTGTACTCATAACTATTTAGTTTTAGGTGATTGAGTTTATATATTTGGCTCGTTGTTGACTGTCAGCTTCATGACCATGGTCCCATTGTTGGACACCGCCGAACAGACGTACCATGTGCCGTTGAGCTTGACGTATAGCTGATTGTCGTAGCAGCAGAACCCGGCGTTGCCGCTTACTCCCTTTATGGCCATCTTACCGTCCGTATGCGTCATGGCCACAAGGTAATTGGAGGTGCTTACTCCTGTGGCAAGGCCGTTCTCGAACACCTCGGTCCGGTGCTTGGTGTTGTCGAGACGCATGTTTACCGCCTGCACTTTCGGGGTGGCGTTCCATACGCCCGTATAGCCGGAGTAGCCGGTGGCCGACACTATGGCCGTGACAACAACCGCACTTCCGTTAGAGATTGCAGAGAACGGCACCTCTATTGTGTCCTGCGTTTCAAGGCTGGCGTTGAGATAGGTGACGGCAGTGCCGTTGACCATAACCGTCACAGTCACCAGGGGAGGACGAACCATTGTTTGCACTCCGTCCGGATCGGAAGAGCCGGGGGACATGCTGAGGTTACTGCTTACGTCGATGCGAGCCCTGATCTTGCCCGAGACAAGTCCGGCCCCGGCAGTCACAGATCCGACATTGATTTTCTGATAATATGACCCTCCCGGCATCGAGAATGACACCGTGCATATCGGCTGCGTGATGCTCCCGATGCCGGCAAGGTCGCCGCCCGTGCCTCCGAACAGTTCCGAGAACGCACGGCGGTCGCCGGACATTTGCGTGCTGACGCGATCCGAGCCGTCGTCATTCGCAGAGTATATCTTGACGTCGTTGGTGTCGTGGGTTATCTCCACGCGCTTGCCCTCGATGTCGGTCTTTAGGTTGCGGATTATGCCGTTCTCTATGACGGCGTTCTCGGTCAGCAGCAGATGGGTGGCAACCAGGTCCCATGACTGGAAACGCCGCCACAGCGTACCGCCTCCGGGGATGGTTTCGTTTCCCGGCTCGTCGGAATATCCAGAGCCGTACATTCCCTTGTAGTGGACACCGCTGCACATCCAGAAATAACCGTCATGGCGCACCACGTCCACTATGCCCGCGTCGCCGCCTGCGTAGAACGTAGTGCCTTCGGGCAGGTCGTCCCATACACGCGGGCCGCGCACCACCGGGCCGGTCTTACCGTCCTTGCCCTGCTGTCCGTCCTGCACGATGCTGACGGTCTGCGTGGCCACGGTATTGCCGGTGTCTGAGAGTATGAGGTTGACGGTATATCCTAAGTGCGAGGCGCCCACCGTGACAGTGTTGGAGGTCTTGTAGAGAATGACCGGATTGGTCATTTCGGTGCCGGTTGATGTGTTGCGGTACCTGACGATGCACTGCACCGTGATGCCCGACGGCCATTTCTCCATCGAGTTCTCGCCCGTGACCTTATAGGGTGTGACGGTAAACGACGACACGTCCGGTGTGCCTTCGGCCTTGCGGTGGATCTGCGTGACCGAGGTGCGGAGGGTGTAGGCCGAAGCGTCCTCGCCTTTCGGACCGGACTTAAGATAACGGATGTTGGCTGTGCGCGTTACTGTAGGCATGGTTTAGCTGCATGTTGCCGTTATGATCAGCGACACGTCCGAGTTCTCGGCCTGGCAATGGACCAGAGTGACTGTGAACGACATGTGCGGAGTATTGACGTCCGTATTGAGAGGCACGCCGGCCGCCGAGCGCACCATAAAGGTGAACGTCCACATGCGCGTGTCGTTGGCGTTGGTCTTGCGGTTGAACACCGCGGGCGTGTATGTCACGGACTGATTGCCGCCGGCGGAGTCGGATATGGTCTCGTCGGCCGGATTGGGATGCGGGTCGATGATGAGGTCGTCGCCCTCGTCGTAGACAGCCTGAACGTCGAAGCCTATTTCGTTGGTGCCCTGCTTGACCACCACCTTATACTCGGCTTCGTTGTTGACCTGCGATGCGTTGACCGTAAGGGACTGTGCTGTCTCTCCGGTCATGGCCGTCCACGGATCGTTGCCCGTCTTGGTCGGGTCGAGCTTATACCACTGATAACTGAACGGACTGGATGAGGGTGGCGTCACCTCCGCGCCGTTGCCGTCATAGACGATGGCTTTCAATATCACGGAACTTCCCGCGCCACTGCCCGACGTGATCGTGAATCCGTTGGAATTGCCAGAGGTGATAAACACAGTGTTGTCGCCAGATCCCACCTTCGGGGTAATGACCACTGTGTAGTCGGCCGCGGCGGTCTCCGTCACGTTTCCCAGCGTCACTCTTCCCTCCATCGAGAAGCGGGCCGACGTGCCGTTGCATGCCGCCACAAGATTCTTCAATATCCTTATGCCGTAGTAACGTTGCGTCCCCGTGGGATAGTCCGGTGCCACGAGTTCGAAGTAACCCGCGAACAGATTGGTGTTGGTGGTACCGTCCGCGTTCTTGACGCCGATAGACTTCTTGGTGGTGCCGTCGAACACGATCTCCTGGCCGTTGATGCTGGCCTTGAACGCCGACACATCGGCAATGGACTCACCCTGCGCGTTGAGGCGCGAGGTGAAGCACTGGAACTCCAGCAGGGGCTTGACGGCCATGGACGCGAAGTCCGGAATGTGCGCCGTCGGAGCCGAGGCCGTGCCGGTATAACGCTGGAACAGATCGCCCATGTTGCACTGGATACGCGTGTTTATGGCTCCGACACGCGATATGAACTTGATGGTGCGTGATGCCGATGCGGTGCTCATGCGTCACCTCCTTCCTCCATGGACTCGGTGTCGGGAGCGTTCCCCGTAGGCTCGGCTGGTTCGTCTGCCGGCTCCTCGACAATCGGCTCCTCCGTAGTATCTTCCTCAGTAGGGCCTTCCTCAGAGACAGCCGGCTCGATGTAGAACCGTTCGTCCTCTGCCATCGGGAGCTCCTTGCACAGGGTGCCGTCGGTCTCCAGCTTGGCCTCGTGGGGCAGAAGCACCACCGCGCCTATGCGTCTGGCGATGTCCGCGATTTCCGACAATCGGCCGAACGCCAGCATGTCGTTCTGCCACAGCAGATAGTTGCCGTCGCTCAGCTTCCAGCGGTCGTTCATAAGGTTCAGTAACTCCGCCACCTTAGGGTTTGCTTTAACGTAAAATGCCATATTACTGTTGTTTTTTTTATTTAATCAGAAATACTTTGCCGTCCGCATCCGTGAACACACTGCCGTCGGAGTCGAGGGCCGCGGCCCATGGTCCGAGATCCCTGTCCTCCACGGCCAGCACGCCTCCGTAGCTCTGCGCCATGGCCGTAGTGGGTATCTGCGGACTGCGCCCTGTGGCCACCTTGGTAAAGCTCTGTCCGTTGCCCGAGGCCGTATTGGTGGCTATATACCAGTCGAATGCTATCACGCCGTCCAGCTTGGTCTTATCTATGTCGCCGCTTTTGCCCGTGACGGCCACCTCCGGAAACAGATACTTCTGCGACGGAGGAACATTGGCCGGCTGTCCCGAAATCTCATAATCGTAGTCCGGGAGCCTGCGCGTGATGGCGAATATGGCCGACGGCGAGGATTCGGTCAGCGTCACGCCCGAAGGATTGCCGTTGCGGTCGTACTTGGCGCGGACACGGAACTTCAGGCCGTAACCCATATAGTCGCGAAGCACCGTAAGCTGATTGTCGTTGACGCTCACGTCGTAGTTCATTATGCCGTCCGGATCTATCTCCACCCAGTTGCCCGAAGCGTCCTGTTCCTCCCACACGAACTCGCGGTTGGCCACGGCCACTTCCTTGCCTCCCTGATAGACCCGCGCGGTGATCACGCGCTGCGACGGGTCGGCCAGCGGATTCCAGAACGATTGTGAAGGTATGTCCACGCTCAGTTTAGGCGGGTATTCGGTCACGGACTCGCAACGCAGTGTGAACGACTGGCGCACCTCGTGCACCTCGCCGTTGCGCGGGTCGAGGTACTGACACCGGAACTCCAGTGTCAGCTGACCGTTGACCGGACAGTTACGCTTCACCTTGATGCGGCCCTGTGTGGCGTCAGTAGCGGTATTGGCCGAGATGTCATAGCTGGTATTGGCACTCTCGATGGTCGTGGCCGTGCCGTCAATCCACTCAACCCACTTGCAGTTGGACAGCGAGCCGTTGACGCATCCAGAGGGTAACACGCCGTCCTGATCGAGTATGCAAACATTTGGCTGTATGGATATGGGCACGATAGTATAGTCCGGTGCATATACGCTCTGGCCTCCGTTGTTGTCGAACGTCTGTATGGCCGGCACCGTGCCTCCTGCGCCGTCAACGGTCGTTATAGACGCGCTGACCTGCAACGGGGTGTAGTTGAAGTCTATTCTTTTGGTCTTTTTCATCGTCCTATCCTCCTATTGTCGTTTCAAGAGTCTGCGTCTGGCCGTCGTGCCATGTGACGGTGGCCGTAAACCTGATTGTCTTAGGCATATACCCGTTGTCAACGCCGAGGTCTGCGCGTGTAAGTGTCAACTGTGTTCCGGTGCTTGCGTGCTGCGACGACCACAGATTATCCTCGTTGACGCGCGGAGTGCCGTCGGCATACTCGCTGTATCTCGTCCATACTATATCGTTGACGCCGAGCGCGGCTGTAACATCCTGATTGTACAGAATGGCCATGATGGTCAGCGTGGCGCAGAAACCATTGAGGTCGAATATCTGGTCTGTCTCCGCGAATTCGATGCGGAACTGACTGTTCCCTTCGTACACCGCCCAGTCCGTGGCATTCCACGCTGGCTCCTCGGTGGTGCCCGTCTTGCAGCACTGCCACACGCATCCGTGATGCGTCACCCGCGACACCTCATAAAACCCGTTACGGCGTGCGCCGGCGCAGTAATCAGTTACGCTGGCGTCCCACTGCCCGCGATAAATATACTCGGGTTTCGGAACGCCCTGGTAATCCACCTGTATCAGATCCTGCACCACGATGCCGCGGGCGTAGAGGTAATCGTAGTCCGGATTCAGCGGCAGGTTATACTTCTGGCCGTTGTCATCCGTCAGTTCAAGAGTGCGCAGCCATTCCGGAGTGACACCTAAAGACAGGCCCCAGTTGCTTTTGTCGATGATCGGTTTGGTCACGCCTGTCAGATGCACGATGCGGCCGTCCGTAGAGCTGATCATGAAACACGACTGGCGCGTGATGTCGGTCTGATGTCCCCAGCGTGCTAACGTCATGAGCTCGCACGGCGCGTAATTGCGTCCTCCCGGAACGTCCGTATCCGCGTACAGCGACACGTTCATGGTATTGGCCGGAGCGTTGACCGAATTGACGCGGAACCATGAAGTGTAATACTTGCCCGCTGCGGAGGTCTGCGCTCCGTTGACGCCGAAATCCTTGGCCAGCGTGTTGACTATGCCCTTGCAGACTGTGCCCGGAGTCATGCCGGTGAAATAGCCCTCGTACTGTTCGCGGACCTTGATGTCGTATGTGCCGTCCGCGTTGGCCGTGACCGATTCGATGGTGTCGGACTCGGTGAACAGCTCGTCACCCTCCCTCGCGGACAGCCGGTTGATGATCAGTTCCAACACCTCCAAGGCCGAGCGTATGCGCACGGATTCAAACTCGGCGTTGCCTTGTCCGTCGATGGCTGCACCGGTGCCGGCGTAGAGACCGGAGGTGTAGTGGCCGAACTTGGCTCCCTTCTGGAAGGTAATCGGCTCTGCGGCGGTATCGGGCTTGATCTTGGAAATAAAACGACCGTCGAGATCTCGGTTTGCGTCTGCAGATAACTTGTCGGCCACCTTGGCGCGCTCTGCCAGCCTGGACTTGTCTGCCTCGTCAGCGTGGTGCGCGTAGGCAGAGCGCTGGGCAAACTCTACATTGTCGGGAGTCTCATAGCGGATCACTGCGGATATGCCGCCGCCAGCGCCACGCCCGCTTTTCGCCGTTCCCTTCGGAACCTTTGCTATTTTGACTTTAATCAATCCGCTCATGTTACCTCAAGCCTACGAACGAGTCACGTCTGTCGGCATTCCTCAATAATATCTTTAATTTGGATGCGTCAATCACAATCTCATGGTCCAACACAACAGGTGCGCCACCGGCTTCCGGCATCAGATCGCGCAGCTTATTCAGAGGTGCGATCACCTCGGGGTTGTTCCGCGCGCCGGCATACTCGCCCACCAGGGCGTAGGTTGGACCGCTGACAATACCGCCCTCTGCAAATGCCGTGGCGGCCTTGATCTGCGACACCACGCCTATAGCTTCGGCCAGTCCGGCAATGGCGAATGCAGCCCATACCCAGGGGTTGCCGGTCTCTGAAGCGGCAACGGATGCCTGGGCGTAACCGGCCATTACATTGGCGATGGCACCCATGATTATGCCGGCTATGTTAAGTTCCGGACTCTCCATTGCTTCGCCCAGTCCGCTGAACGCCGATGCTGCCGAACGCGCCGATGACACAACACCGTCCATGTTTTTCATCAGAGACTTGCTGCCGGCATTGGTTTTCTTGAAGTCTGCGTTAATAAGTTGCATCGAGTCCTTCAGCGAGTCGCGGTCCACATCAACAGGAATCTCAGCTTTCTCAGTGGCCGCGTCGATATTCTCCTTGTCGTTCATGTAGCGTACCCGGATGTCGATGGACTGCTCCAGCTGTTGCTTCTGGGCCAGCAATGTGTTTATTTCGTTAGGGTCGGTGCTGAATCGGATCTTGGCTTCGATGTCTGACACCTGGTCTTTCAGTGCTTGCAGCGATCCTTCCGGCGCAACGGGCTTTTTAGAAGTCCCGCTATTGCCGGATGTCGAGCTGCCTACACCGGCGCCCAATCCTCCTCCAGCGCCACCGTCGCCCGTCAAGTCCGGCATGAAACTGCCGCCTAATGCCCTATTCAGTGCAGCCGCCTGATCATCGACGGCCTTTATCGCATCGGCCGTTTCCTGCGCCAGCCCTTTGAATTTGACAAGCTCGGTGCGGGCGTTGGATAGATTGCGCCCTGCCTGGTCCTGTTGATAGTCGGCGTTGGTACCCATCGAACGCGCCTGCAGGTTCGCAGCCTGGGCCGTGTTGTACTGTTCTTCGGCCACACTTACCTTCTGCTGTTTGCGGCTAACTGCCTGGTCGTACTTGGCCTGCTGCACCAACAACTGCGCCTTCTTGTTCATCAGGTCCTGAAGCTGCTGTTTGGCCGCCTCCATCATCATCTGCTTCTGCAGCGACTGAATGTATGCGTCCAGTGCATTCTTGCTTGCTCTGTATGCTCCGGTGGTCTTGTCGATATTGGCGTTATACCCGGGTATGGTCTTATTAAGCTCATTGACGGCTTTAAGTCGCTTATCCATCGACACGCGCTCGTCCTCGGCTGTCTTGATCAGCTGCTGGATCTTCAGTTTCTGCTCCTCCAGCTTAACCGACACGGACTCGCGCACTTTGCCGAGTGCATCCTCTGTTCGCGCGGCTTTCTCCGTCTCTCCGCGCATACGCTGAATGGCTCTGGTTACGCCCCATACGGCCGCGCCAATTGCTGCGAATACTCCGAGTGACACCATCAGCCCACGGAATGCCACGGCTGCGGCACGGGCACCAGCCTGCGCTCCAGTGACTGCAGCTGACAGACCCAGCGTCGCAATAGTGGCTCGTCCGGTCGATGTCGAATAAAGCCCTACAACCGTTACCAGCTTCATAATGCCGGAGCCCTGGGTGGCAGCCATCAATGCCCGCGTAGACGTGACCAGCATACCTACGTTCGCGGAAGCCTGCAGCACTGTCAATGAAAAGTTTATCATCGGCCGGACTGGCGTCACTATGCTGTTGGCGAAATCTCCGAACGCGCTGAACTCATTCTTGAGTCTCTGTGTAGCCGAAGTTCCGGTCTCGGCCATGTCGTTGAATGCGGCGTCCATGGTGCCGGCACTCTCTTGCATGGCCGATATATTAGCCGTGAACTTGTCGCGGAGCTCGCCCTGCAGAGGTATGATGGCGCGCAAGGACTCGGCGCTGCTGAACAGCTTGCCGTAAATCTCCTCCGCCAGCATCCCCGACGATGCGGCATACTGCTGCACGCTCTGGTCAAGTTTGCTCAGGAACTGCTGGAATCCTCCGGCCGCCGTGATCGCAGAGGCGTTGAACTCTATACCCATCTGCTGGGCCATCTTGGTCGCCTCACTCGTAGGCTTGACCAGGGCGTTGAACACTGCCGCCAGCTGCGTCGATACCTCGGCGGTATTGCCGGATACTCCTGTCAGCGTAGCGAACGATGCCATCAGCTCGTCAATGCTGACATTCAGAGTCGCGGACAAGCCCGTGACTCGCGGAAGGGTCGCCGCCAATTGCTCGAAGCTGGTTACACCGTTCTTGGCGGTCAGCTGTATTTTGTCCTGAATTTCGCCCGCTTCATCCCAGGACTTGCCATAATTCTTGATCACGGTCGAGGTGACGCCTACCACGCTGTTAAGGCTGGCTATGCCTCCGACAGACGAACGCGCGGATTTTTCAAGGAATGTTATCCAGTTATCCTCCGGCACTCCGTTTGATATAACCTGGTACAGTCCCTGGGCGAGCGCGTCACGGGCTACCGGCACACTGTCTGCAAGATCCGAGACCTGACGCCTCAATTTGCCTAAATCCTCCGCGCCTTTGCCCGCCATTGTGTTTGTGGCGCGCATGGCGTCGCTGAAGCCACGACTCTCGTCCGTGATACCGTTGAGGGTCTGTTGCACATCGGCAAGTGCGTTTTTTAACGTAGCGACAGACGTAGCAGCCGATGCGAAGTTGATCAGGCTCTTATTAAGACCCTGAGTCTTGCTGGCCGATGCCTCCATCAGCTTCGCAAATTCCTCGCAGTTCCCGACCAGATTCTTGAATCCTTTCTCGTCAAGATCCAGCTTTACGCCTATTGATATTGTTTTGCTTCCTGCCATTTCAGTCCCAGTGTCCTGTTGCCAGATATTTCTTTACTCGTTCCGTCTGCCTTTTCTTCTCGGCTTCCGTGACCTCCGGCCGTTCCGGATGATCCCACGGGAGAGGGAATATTTTCTTCGGGTCAATGTCGTTTTTGACGAATGGCTGCAGAGTCAGTGCCACCTGCATCCGCATCACCTCCCAGGGTGTACGCTCGTTGCGCTGCTGGATCCTATGCCAATATTCAAAGGATTTTTCAAGCTCGGGGATGGTCAGACCGGCGAAAGCGTCAAAGCTCATGCCCATGGCGCCGAGTGCTAACCCCATCAGGTCATCGATGCCTAACTGTTCCCCTTCTTCTTTTTTTTTGATTCCTTATCTGCAGGCGTCGTTTCGGCCTGGAGCCATTCGGCCAGGGCGTTACACTCTGCCAACGACATCTGATCGGCCATATCCTCGACAGACATGTCAAATTTTTCTCCGTACCTTTCAGCAGTGCCTTTCAGCGCGGCCCACGCAAGAATAAATAATGCTTCGGAGTCAACGCGCTCAGGTTCCTTCAGAAAGTCAAATCCAGCCTCGCGCTTGAAGCGCAACAGCGTACCACCTGTGAGGTGAGCCTCATATTCTTTACCGGCTATTATTATTTTCTTCATAGCATTCATTTGTTTTTATTATGGTGCGCCGGAGCCTCGCAAAAGATTCCGACGCTGAACAATGGAATGGATTACTCGCTCAGGGTAGTAGGCGCTCCACAATTCTTAAGCGAACCCGAATATGTAGAGTCGTCGCGCGCGGGATTGTCCTCGGTCAGCGAACTGATCGTGAACTTCCCTACGAGGTAGGGAGCCGTATCGCTGCCGCGCTTGAAGCACTTGACGGTAACGGGCTTTCCTGCTTTCCATGCTGTGCGCAATTTGCCGATGCTGTTTTCCGTCTCCTCATAGTGCTGCAGACCCTCGAAGTCGATTGTGATCGAAAGTCCGGTCACGGTCTCCTCCGAATATAGGGCTGTCCCGGTGGTGCTCACGGATGCTGGAGCCTTGACGTTGTGAGCCTTTGTGTCCGTGCCATACTGCACTTTGTGCGAGGTGCAATGGCCGACACACGACTCCCCGATCATCAGCAGCATGTCGCTACCATTCACATATCCAGTGGGTGTTGTCTGTGTTTCCGACATATTGATTGATTATTGATTGTTAATAATTAGCTGCTCATTCGAAACCTCAATGCCTGAACGTACAGCCCATCCTGCGTTGCGTCCTCATAAGCGTTGTCCAGGTAGCAGGAGCGAAGCCTCAATGCCCCGTCCGCCCATTCGGCAGCGAGGCCGTCCAGCTTGGCCCGGATGGCCTCCGCAATGGATATGCCCTCCTCGTAACGGTCGCTCCACACCTCCATCTCCACATAGCATGTCGTGGCCGGTCTGCCCGTCTTGACCTGCTGGGCGTCCAGCTCCGCGCGTCGATACACTACGGCCGGCAACGTCCCCTCCAGAGGAGCCCGTACCGTGTACACCGGAACGTTCGGGATGCACTCGCTTAGCAGTGTCTTGACCAATATTCCTATGCTCAGGATGGTTCTATTTGTTGTAGCTGCTGCCATATTTCTTAGCTGATCTTTCTATGCTCTTGTCTATCTCCTGGCGGATGGTCGACTGTATGCCCGGCATGGTCTGTGCCTCGGCCCGCTCCATGAATCGGTAAGCGGGCATCGCGCCTCGGTCTGCTCCCTTACGGAAGAATCCTCCGCGCGTCCTGCGTCGCATCGTACCTCCTTCTGCCCAGAGCGGAACCACTTGGAGCCGGCGAAACGCCTTCTCCCTGTTGTCCCTTGCGCTCTTGTCATAAGTCTTGCGTTTAGTGCCGACAGTGACGCGGAATCCTATCATAGTACGGTACAGTACCACACGAATGCCTTTGGCGACCTCGGACGTCCGCCCCTTCAAGGCGGGCGAACCACTTGTCAGGTTGCGGAAGGCCGCCTGACGGACCTTTCGAGCCGCAGCGCGCATACCGTTACGCATTGCGGCGGCTCTGCGTTTGGGGTCAAGCTCCTCCAATAAGCCCCACAACCGTTGTGTATCCACTTCCAGTGCCATCAGTCGTTAATCTTTGAGCACTGCAGGGTTTTCATCCCGCGTGCCTTGTTAAGCAATACATTATCGACACGGTACTTAAGACCTCCGTCTGTCAGATGGCGCACTCGGGATCCCTCGGAGATCTTGTGGTGATAGCGAACATTGAACTCGGCATCGTATGCCGAGAATATTTCGCCTCCGGACTCACGGATAGTACCGCGTTGCTTGCGCAGCTCCGCGCGCACATAGCCCTTACGAGGCACATACTTCACGGTACCGGACGAAAAAGTTCCGTCCTGCTTCACTGCGTCCTGCACCTCCAGGAGTTCCGTCAGCTTTCCCGCCATCATCGTTCAATCTCTTTTAGGTTCCTTGAATACCCAGTAGGGCTTAAGTAAATACTCCAGTCCGTATGGTACTGTCTGCTGCATGGCACTCTCGGTCGGCTCCGGGTGCGCGAAGAAGTGCGCGCCTACCGCCATGATGGCCCAGCGCAGATCGCGTGGAAGGTCCTCGTCGGACTCATATTCGGCCAAATCCCTGTTGATGTAGCTGAATACGCTTTTCTCGGCCGCGTCAAGGGCAGCAGCCAGGTTCTTGTCCTGGTCGCTGTCCTCCACGTAGCTTTCGATGCGACAGTGGGCCTTAAAATCATCGAGGGGTATCAGAGCCATATCTCGTCAACAGATTACCGGATTAACCTCCCTGCTGTGTGGAGCCGCCAGTACCCTTGTCAGATGCTGCAGCTTTGGTGGCCTTACTGATGGCGAACGCCTCGGAGCGCAGGCACTTGGTGGCGTAATCACAGTTCAGCACGAAACGAATCTCGTCCTTATCGGCCAGCGTGTACGGGTCGAGGATGAAACGTATCTGGTGGAACAGACCGATCATCTGATAGCGCCAGTCGCCGATGCCTACGTACTGAGTGCCGTCGGCATCCTGCATGAAGTTCGATGTAAACACCGGCAGGCCCAGCAACGTATGGTTCTGGATCATCGGAATGTAGACGCCCTCCTTGTTGATGGGCTCGACCTCCAGTATAGCCTCCATCGACTTCGACATCACCCACGCCATGTGCTCGCCGTCGATACCGGATGCCAGGATACCGGCCTTCATCAGATTAAGCTCCCTGGCGGTCGGCGTCTCGGATATGGTGCCGACGGTCTTGCCGACGAATGGTCCCTGCAGGTTGGTGGTGGTGTTGACCTTGGTACGGCTGAACGCGATCTTGTTGATCAGTCGGGCCACCGACTTCGGAAGCTCCTCGCGAATGATGCGCTCCAGGATACCCTGCGACTGCAACAGGCTCTGAGATGTGGCAGGAATCTTGACACCGACACGCTCGGGGCTGGCGGTCAGTTTGCTAAAATTAATCTTGGTGTCAGACAATGCGACATCCTCGCCGGCGACCGTAGCTGTCACGGCCTCATAAACGGGCCACTCGTAGGTACCGGACAGCCCGGTGGGAAGCGATATGCCAACCTTGTCGTATATGGTGCCCTCCTCCAGTGGCTTGAGAATATCCATAACGTTCAGAGGTACGAGCCCCCCGGCGTTGACATCCGACACCATCATTACGTCGCGCATGAACACCATTTCGGTGCGTACACCCTTCTTGAAGTTCTCGCGCACCACCTCGTCAAGATGTGCGTTCAGCTTATTGCCGTACTTCTCGCGGGTCTCGTTGGCACCGGCACGAGCGCGTGCCAGCAGGCGCTCGTCATAGGCCTGGAGCTCGCGCAACTCGGTACGCTCGGCATCCGTAAGTTCGCGCTCCTCCTTCTCCGCTGTGTCCAGGATCTCGTTCATGCGCGTAGCGACTGCCTGACTGGCGTCCGCAATCTCACGCATGTTCATATCCTTCGTCTTTTTCTTCTCTACAGACATAATGAAATATATTGGTTATTAATCGTTATCTTTTTCTCAAGGCCAGACGCAGAGCCGTGATCTCACGCTGCCCTGTTGTAGGCGGTTTTGTATCGGCCGCGGCCTCTTTAGCGCCGCACTCGGATCCATCCTCTTTACCGGCCACTCCCAAAATTTCGCGGCATCGGGCTTTCACCTCCGTTGTCGGATATGCCGGATCGGCCGCTATTGTAAAGTCGCGTATTTCCGCAATCTCGCGAATCTTGCTCAATACGATGGTCTTGTCTCCCTCCTTGCGCACCTCCACGTCCTCGAATGTTTCCCAGTCGCGGATGGTGAAGGCAAACGAGCATCCGGACAGATCTCCGCTGCGCACCAATGCCAGGGCCTTGTCGCCGTCAACGGTATTCGGGGCCTCAAACTCAAAGTACACACCCTTGTCGTCACGACTGTATCGCAGCGTGCCTTTACCCTTGTTGCTTCGGGCCAGTATCAGCTCGCGGTTATGGAACATCGTCATCTTGATGTCCGACTCATCCAACAAGCTCTGCGGTACAGCCTCGGGAAGTATCAGTTCGCGATACTCTTTGTCATCGTATGTGTAGAGGGTAGTCTCCGTGTTGAACACAATGGCGCATCCGGTAATGGTGCGGGATTCCTTACCCTCGGACTCGCGGATGTGCACGCCTTCCGTGACTATCTCCCTCAAATTCTGTTTTTCTTTATTCTCCATCGGTGCCCAGATTCTTGATTATCGCCCACTCACGTTCGCTTAATATTACTCGTTCCGCCGCCGCTCGTTCCGCCGCCGCTCGTTCCT
>ERZ1026968.359-NODE-359-length-20549-cov-7.369376_pt1 | contig 20549 bp, 22 predicted proteins | sample MGYA00519295_ERZ1026968 | MGnify/ENA primary metagenome ERZ1026968 (study PRJEB26926, sample SAMN06164480) | human gut metagenome | biome: ENVO:00009003; feature: ENVO:2100002; material: ENVO:00002003 | host: Homo sapiens | place: USA | collected 2012 ...
GCTCGTTCCGCCGCCGCTCGTTCCGCCGCCGCTCGTTCCGCCGCCGCTCGTTCCGAAAGTAAAAAACCTTTCCCGAACAAATGACCCTTACTGTTATCGAGCTTCGCAATCTGGAAACAATCTGCAGCCGGAATATCGAATTTTATGCCAGCGACACAGAGACGCCCCAGTGTCGCTGGCGTTATCACGTAATCCGGATAGATAATCTTTCGTATGCATTTAGGCTCCCGTTTCTGAACCTCCTGAACACGTTTATATAAATCTCCCGCAATCCGGACCTTGGGATTCCCTTTCAGCATATTTGTTCGGAACGATGTCCTTACGCAAGCCCCGTTCTCATATATGATATTGCAATGCGCCACGATGTACGATTCGTCAGAAAGGCCCAGACATGAACTAACCAGTGTCAATGCCGGAGCAAACAGAAAATATTTAATACCCCGGGCATTGTAGAACCGGCATATCTTGGCGATAATCGAGAACGGCGGATTGTCGATAACCACGGATCCTTCGGGATAGTCGTAATTCTCATAATCTCCACCGGGATAGAAGGGACGGAGAATCTTCACGCCCTCCAGGGGCATGATGCTCTCGTCCACGTAACGCACAATCTCGTCATATACGGCCTGCGGCGTATAACAGTCGTCCGTAGTTTTCTTAGGCTTAAATTTCTCGACAAACCCTTCGTAATCCTCGAATTTTTCTTTATTCGTCATTGTTATTTTCGCTATTTTCGTCGGGTGTATGCTCTACATGGGCGCCGGTCATACCCTCCGCGCGCAGCTGAGCCATTGTTTTGAGGTTGGCCGAAACAAGAAGCTCGTCACCGTCGGCCACCGTCGGCATGTTGGATTCTTTACGCAATTCGTTAGGTGTCGCAAGTCCGGCCGCCAGTCTTGCCTGCTGCCACTGTACGCGCGTCATAAGGTCGCACACATGCAGACCGCTGCGGTCAAACTCGATGCGGCGTTTGCGCCATACGCTCTTACCTATCAGCTTGGCGTGTAATTCCGTCTCGATCGAGCGCAGCAAAGGGTTCAATGTCTTGTTCAGGAAGTCTACGCTCGCATTCTCAGCGCTCTTGTAATTGCTGGTCGAGTCCGCGAACACGAACATAGGATTGACCATAAAGAACCGGCATATCTCCGTCACCGTGAAGCGGCGCGTAGACAGAAACTCAAGGTCGGCGCTGGTCATGCTTAATGGAATGAGCTTGCCATCATTGGGAATAGCCACAATCTTCTCTCCGGCCTCGTTCAGACGTCTGTCAACGCTTTGGGCCATCTTGTCCATCTGGTCGTCTGCCAGTTTACCACGGCCCCAGGTTCCTGAATCCGCCCCTGTAAGGATACCACGGACCGCGCCACCTTTCAAAAACCGTTTCTCGGTCTCCTGATTACCGGCCGTCGCAACCGATATGGTCTGACGGGCATACGACAGCACCGACAGTCCTCGCTTCGGATCCATCGGATTGCTGATGTTCTTGATATGTATTATCTCCCATGGACGATACGCGCGCCCCTCGTAAGTATAGATGTCGCGCACGGTATCATGCTGTACCGTGCCACGGTCGGCCAGAATCACGTGGTCTGTTACAAGCGGATTATCATACCTCTTTACCGGAATGATATATGCATTGCCCTCCAGAAGAATCTCGGACACCATGCGCTTTTTGAAGTCGTAAGCGTTCTCCCAGTCGTTGGGCGCTACGTTCAGCAGATAACCCCAGTCTTCGCCATCATCCTCCACGAATATGTCGTTACGTTTGCGCAACGGCCTCAGCGGGAGTGACGCAACGGCCTCCGACAGCAGTTTTACACAGGCGTAAACGGTGGCGATGCTCATGGGCATCCCTCCAAGTCCGAGGGCATAGGCCTCAAACACCTGAGTATAGTCCCCAGCAACGGGAGTGCCGTCTTTAGACTGCTCCCGTCTGAAAGGTTTACCAATTACCGATGCAAACTTCTGAAATATATTTTTAGCCTGGGCCATTTGTATTAATGCTTCTACAAATAGGCCCGGACACCCCAAAAGGTGACCACCTTTTGGCTCGTTATGGAATCATTAACAAACTTTAACGTTTAGTGTTCATCCAGCCATAGACGGTGGCACATCAACATGGTAATTACGCCATCTATTCGCTGAGTCTCCACGCGCTTTACCGGTTTTTTGTTCTCCATGTTGTCCTCCTCGATCACGGCGTTGCCGAAACAGTAGTAATTGATAGGGTTGTCGTTTATCCAGATGTGATCTGTCCACACGCCATGCTCGAAGCTCTCCACCGGCGCGTTAAAATTGCCCTTGGTCTGACTGATAGCCACGACTCTGCGGGCGTCTCCGATAGTCTTTAGCATATTGACCACATCCTGCGCCTTATAGGCGTCATAACCAATTTTCAGGATCTTGGTACGCTCGGCAATCAACATCACATGTTCCACGATTTTGTCATGGTCTATCACTTCTCCGGGCAACAGGTGCAGATAGCCCTGCGACGCCCATTTGCGGTATAGACGCTCGTTTACGTGACCCTCCAGTGCACTTTCCGGAAAGAAGTAGTCCGTGATGTAGCCGAAAGTATAGTCGTTCGTGTTGTAAAATCCAACCGTCACGGCCGAGAAGTCGCCGCGGACTGACAGGTCTATGCCCACCATTGCCTCCGGCATCCCGACAATACCTTCTACCGTAGCCTTGCGCGCTATGTCTCGGGCGCGCGTAGCAGGTATCCAGGATTTCTGTTCGTTGACGGTGTATAGGTTCAGCAACTTGGTGCGGAACGCCAGCATGGCGGCGGCGCCGTTGCGCTCCGCCTTCTTATACTCGATGTCGTAGAAGTCGCTCTGCACCGTGATGCCGAGATGCGGATGCACCTTGCGCCATGTGGCCGGATCATTCTCGGCATCGTCAACGTCAGGCTCGAACAGATGGGCGAACAGAGAGTCGTCATCAATCTTGCCTAACAGCACTTCCTTGTAGCCCTGGAGCATGGCGTAGAAAGGCCCGTCGAACACATCCGACGCGGTGGTGATAATCACGGTCAGGGGATTCTCCCGCACGCCCATCGAAGTCGTCAGTACGGTCAGAAGCTCGGAGTCGCGTGCCTGACTGAACTCGTCCATGATTACCGTAGAGGCGTTAAGGCCGTCCTTGGTCTTGGCATTGGCAGTCAGGCACTGGGCGAAGGCTTGGCGAGGGTTCCCCTTGCGTGGATAGATCTGTTCTTTGTTTATCCAGAATCGCTTCTGGCGGTTGTCAAGCCTTCCGATGGCGCCGCGGATGACTTCGAAACACTTCTTTGCCTGGTCCTGACTGTTGGCGCCTACATAAACCTCGGCGTTATTGTCGCCATACAGAAGGTCGTTGACTGCGAACGATGCGGTGCCGGTGGTCTTGCTGAACTTCCTCGGCACGTACAGACAGCACTCGCGCACCACCCTGCGCCCGTCTGGACGCCAGAACCCATAGACGTTGGCAAATTGATAGGACTGTACGGGTGTCAGCTTATATTGCGCCAGCGATGCGCTCTTACTCGGGAAGTACAGGGTCTCGTACATCTTGAAAAAGCGCTGCACCGGCACACGCGCCAGCCCGTACCGGTCTATCTTGCGAAAAAACAGCTCCACTGACAGTTGCTCCCACAGATTGTGCTGCTCCGGATTGTCGATCACGCCCGCGACGTATATTTCCAGCCGCTCGTCAACGGCTGGGAGCCGGTAGCGCGCAACGCTTATCCGCTCCAGTCGTGCGGTGACTTCCCTTTTCGCAATGCGCAGTTCTTCTTTTTCAAGGTCGGTCATTTTTCAGTCATTCGTATCTGAGCACTGCCTTCTGCAATGTTACGCGATATACCATCTACAAGGAACTCCTTGCCGGGCATTGCCGGATGCTTGTACAGGTTAAAGCGGTCCACATTGCCGTCAATATCCTTGACGCCGTGTATCAAGCTCACTCGGGCTCTGTGCGCCTTGTTCCAGTGCCAGTCGATATACAACTGCTCGGGCTTACCGGAAACGCCTCTGAGCGTGTCGCTGATTGACGTCAGAGGGTTGTTGGTGGCTGCGTCCACAGGCGTATTACGGCACACCACATCAGGCACGCCTAACAGTTTGCGCTCGTTATTGCTCAACGCCGTAGCAAACTTGAACGACAGATCATCCTTCTTGTTGATGAAACTCTCGTCAGTGTCAGAGGTGTAAACCAGATCGCCGTCCTCCGAGTCATCGGCATTGTCGGTCTTGATCTGCACTGAGAAGTCTTTAATCCATATAGCCGACACCCGGTTCAGAATCGCAATCCATCCGGCCGACCATGCCGTGTGGCGGTAAAAATTCGGAGCATATCGGACAATATTCTTCCACAAGGCGTTGTAAGGCCCGAGGATGCGGAAAGTCACCGGTCCGGACACTTTGTCGGACTTGCGCACGGGAATGCCGGTACCCTTGGCATCAATACCTAATTTGTACGATATATTGTTGGCGATGTCGTATTCCGGACCTATTATTTTGTCGCCTATCTTGATGTCGATACCCAGGTTAAACGACTGCTGAAAATACACATCGTCGTTGGCGCATTGTTCGCGCGTCATATACGTACGCCATTCGTAGCAATCCATCGGGTCCGGCCATAACTCCGGATCCATTTTCTGCACCAGGCATTTATCTCCGACAATCAGCATACACTGCAGCAAAGGCAGCTGGCAGATGGTGTCAATACTTTGCCCGGAGTGTCCGCCACCCTGAGAATAGGCATATTTCAGCGACGCGAATTTCTCGTCATCTTCCACCGGGAACAGCCCCTCGGTCACGGCGTAGTCTATTGGCGTCGGCATCGATGTGGGCGTAGCGCAATGCCAGTAACGGCGCATATAATACCGTTTGCCGTCTTGCGCCTCATCTTTCTGGTCACTGTCATAATTTTCTTGCGGGAGAGAGGCAAGGTCCATACACTGCTTGAACACGCTCTCGCCGGTCCCCCACCAATGCCTCGTCACCGACATATCGCAATTGGCCGGAGCCCCGTCACCACGAGTAATTTCCAGCCACATATCATGGTCGGCTACTTTCATGGCCCGCAGCTGCTCCAACGCCCATTCATATCCGGCCCTCTGCGCGTCAGTCTTGCACCGAGATGGTACCTGATGCTCAAATACGGAAATAACAGAATCGTTCGCAGCCTTGGAGTCGGCCACAAATTTAGAATACTTCTCCGGCGGAATATGCACCGGATTCAACCGCATCTTGCCGGAAAATACCACATACCTTGTTGTGTCGTCATCAGTCGGGGATAACACAAGCGATGGGCCCGAGTATTCTGCCACAGGACACGCGGGCTTCAACTTGGCGGAGATCCCGTCTACGACGGACTCCGGATCTCCTGGATCAGTATAATCCGGACCCGGAATCTCGGATGTCTGTCCGTTGACGCCTATTACCAAATACTTAGATGTATCCAGTTTTTCGGATATGGCATTGTCCTCAAATCCGTAATCCTGCTCGCCCGTCGAAACCTCCAAAAGCATAGCTCCCTGACATGGCTGTAGATTGTTTGGTCCGGTCTCCTGACTATATTCCTCCGGACTATAATAAGCCATATAATCATCGATATGCTGACTTGCGTTGGTCATGCTGACACCACCGAACTTCCAACCCCGTGCGTCAAGCACGCGAATGTAATGATCCCTCTTAACAGCAGCGCCACAGTACCAGTTTGACGAGTGCGACGTAAGCCCCATGGCATAGACCAAAGAATAGTACTTCGGAGAGTGATACTCCGAACACCACAACTGCCGACCAGAGTAAACCCGCTCCAGCGCCTCGTCGTCGAGGATGTCGGGAATAACCTGGTCTACTGTGTCACGCTCCACCGTCAGAGACAGTTTGTTGTAAGTCTCGCCTACCTCCATCTGATGCTGGCGGTCCCAAGCCTTCGGCAGATAGATGTTCACCGTGGCACCGGTGCCCAGATTGTCGGGATGGTAGATCTTAATGGCCCCGTTGTATAGGCACATGCGCAAATTAAGGTACTGGAGTATGCTCTCGGCCACGTCCAAGAGAGTCCATGCGCTCTCCTCGTCGTCGCCAAAGAATACAGTACTGTCAATCTCTATGTCAGACAGGGCGTCACGGGTGCCTACCTTTATCGTGCCGTCTGTTATCGTCTGCAGATCTGCGCCGACGGCATCGGTACATTTCTTCAGTATGGCCCCAAAGGTCATGCGCGTGGCTCCGGCCTTGGCGGTGTCGTAGTCCACATCGGCGCGTGACACGTCGCCCCATACACGGTACTGTAGCGCGGAGAACAAGTCGATGCACGACAGCTCCACCTCGTCATATCGACTGTTGAAGGGTTGCGAAAAGGCCCGCGGCTCCACGTATCCCATGAAAATCACCTCGCCGGAACGGGTTACCGTTACCTTATTGTCGAGGACATCCTGCGAATAGAGGTGCGTCAACGGCTCTGAGGCCAGCAATCTGATGGTGCAGCTCTCGCGCATGATGATGTCGAACTGGTCGTTATAGGCATGAGTAGTTTCCACAGGATTGTCTTTAGCAAAGTATATCCCACTGGACGCTTGTCCAATAGAAATAATGGTGGGTTTTGGTGAGACTGGCCCGCTCACTATATCAACGGAGATGAACCGCCCCTGAAGGTCTAAAAATGATCCTTTGTATATCATGGCTAATTGATTTTATCAAGTACGGATGTCAGTTCGTCTACGCCGTCGGGCAATTCAGGCGCGCCTATCAGGTCCTCGACGGTCAGTTTAAGCTGCGTCATCTGCCGGTTGACCTGGGTCTGCGCACGGTCCAGCGTCTTGAGCAATGGGTTCTCCATAGGCTGCTTGCCGTCACGCGTCAACTTCATCACGACCAGCTCGAAGTCCGGCTGTCCCATCTCTGCATCGACCAGGGCGAGTAGCCGAAGGGACCGAGCAAGGTTGAGAATCTGGAACTCCAGGTTAGCGTCGTAGGTGCCGCACTTCTGCATGGCGGATTTTATCTTCCGAACGTAACGCTCGAGTGACGGAACTTTTTTGGCTGTTTTTTCGTCACTTCCTTGCGTTTTTTCGCGTTTTTCTACCGTTTTCCCCATTTTGCCGTTTTTTTAAAAATTTTGGTCGCGCTTTCAAGAATAAGCGGGGGGAGGTTTAACGCACCCCGGGGGTCTCTGAAAAAAACACCCCCGGGGTCTCTCCATACCATCTGCGGGCAAAAACCTCCACCGCTTTCAAGTCTCTTTTGCGCTTCTCCTCCTTGCTGTTGCTCTTTAGTGCCACGTGGCGGGCCTTGTGGCACGCTGTGCACAGGGCCACAAGGTTGTCACGGTCGTAGGCTAACCTCTCCATGCGCCCGTAATCCTTGACGCTCTCCAATGGTACTATGTGATGAACCTCGGTCGCCATAGCCACCTTACCCTCGCCCTCGCAGTCCTCACAGAAGGGATGCTCCTTCAGCACCGACGCCCGCACCTTACGCCAGCGCAGGGTGTTAATCAAGTCTATGTAATCACGGTTCCTGGACATGTTATCTTCTCTTGTTTATGTTCGGGCCGAACGCATGATCACTACTGCGTTCCCAGTCCGAATAGTTCTGGAACATGTCCTTTATCTCGTCCTCGCCTTGTGTGCGCGAGCCATACACATACTCCACTCCTGCTAAACTGTTCATAGCTATCTTGATTAATGCCTTTGCAAATTTTGCGGGGTACGGGTAATTATATACATGCGCATAGTCACGGAGACATCCGAATTCTGCCTCCGTGAACATTATGCGTATCGCTTTCTTATTCCCCTTGTCACCCATTATACCGCTATATCGTTCTATATACAAAGATAATAAATATTATCCACTTATCCATACTGTCTTGCAACATCCATCGCAAGTTTTTTCACTACGCTATCCTGCACGTCAGCTTTGCCCCTCAGCGCCCCCAACATGCGCTCGTCCACTGTGTCGCGGGTAATGAGGTTAACAACCGTCACCGGACACTTCTGACCCTGGCGGTACAGACGGGCGTTGGCCTGCTGGTAGTACTCTAAGTTCCATCCCGTCCCGAACCATATTATCACGTGTCCGCCCTGCTGCATGTTCAGACCGTACGCCGTACTGGCCGGATGCGCCAACAGAAGGTCTATATTCCCCGCGTTCCAGTCCTTCAGGTCCTCGGGACCTCGATACGCACGCACACGCATATCTTTGGGCGCATGCCCCATGATGCGCTGCATGTCATGGATGTAACTGTAAAAGCACAGCACCGGACTGTGCGCAGACTCTATCAGATCGAACAGCATGTCCAGCTTGGCCTGATGGATCTCTATCTCGTTCCGGTTGTCGTCGTACACGCACCCGTTTGCGAATTGTGCCAATTTATTGATCAGTGCGGCCGCGTTAGGGGCTGTCACCGTCAGACCCTTCGGGCACAGCAAGTCTACATAATCCTTGGCGAACTTGCGATAACGCATCATCAGCGACAATGGCAACGTGACGTACACATCCTTGTACACTATCTCCGGCAACGTCAGGTAGTCCTGGGCCTTCAGCGAGAAACAAATGTCCGAGATTTTGGCCATAATCTCGCGCTCGGCATCGGCTTTGGGCGTCACCTTGATTGGTATATTGTTTTTAATGAATGTATTAAAGTACCTCGCACGGTATTTTGTAATGAACGGCCCGAATCTTTCGCCGCCGTCCAAACAATAAATCTGACCGAACAGATCTATCAGGTTGTTGGGTGCCGGCGTTCCGGTCAGTCCAACGATATGCGCTGCCTCGACACGTAGCTTCTTCATAGCCTTAAAGCGCTGCGAACTCGTGTTCTTAAAGCTGGTCAGTTCGTCCAGCACTATCATGTCAAACCTTGGTCGCTGGTCCTCTTTCAACCCCTGCAACCACGTTACGGAGTCTCTGCCGATAACATATACCTCCGCAGGTGTCGCAAGGGCTGTAAGTCGTTGCTTCGGCGTTCCGGTCACCACCGACACGCGCAGGTCTAAGTGCGCCCATTTCGCCACCTCGTCGCTCCATGTGGACTCGGCCACCTTCTTGGGCGCCACCACCAGCACGTTACCTATCCACAAGTCGTCAATCATCCGCTGTATGGCCGTCAGGGTGCACACGGACTTACCGAGACCCATCTCCATGAACAGTCCGCATTGCGGATGCTCCATAATCCAGTCGATCGCCGCTCGCTGGTAAGGATGCGGTGTAAACTTCGTTCCCGTCATACCAATCCATTCCATTTGTTGCGGATCCTTTCAGTGAGCCCCGTCCAGTTTAGCCCGGTTTCTTGCACCATTCCTTGCTCCAGGTCAAGAGCCTTGGCTACTTTCTCCTTGCTGTCGCACACATACACATGCGCGATTCCGTTTCGCAACCGGGCCAGTCTTACGCTCTGCATCGGACGCAACGGCGCGCCCTTGCTCTTGAGTTCGACAAAGAAGGCGTATCCGGTTCCCGGCAGCACTATGCGGTCCGGCCAGCCTTTCGAGCCCGGAGGATCGAACTTCAGGCACAGCCATCCGCGTTCCCGGCACTCGTTCACCAGGTACTGCTCTATCGCTTTCTCACTCTCCTCAGAATGTTTCGTTAACATTGATTTTTGTACAAAATAAAAGTGAAAATATCTTGATTTTTATTTGCAAATTCAAGATATTTTCACTAACTTTGTAATGCAATCAAGAGAGATTGCCAATGGTTAATCCCCGAAACCAAAGCAAGGGAAAAACCCAAAACCGAGCCACTATGAAAGCCAAGTTGACAATCACTTTCAAAGTGTTGGGAATCAAAATCAAGATTGAAATCGGAAATTGATTCTCAGGGAGGGCGGAAGCCCTCCCGCCTCGGCTTTGATTACGATTACAGTTACAAAGTTAGTAAAAATATTTTGAATTATGCAAAATGATAATTTAAATCAGTCCGCCGGCACATGGGGCGGGTCTCGCCAGGGAGCGGGGCGTCCTAAAACCACCGCTAAATCAATATCGCTACGTGTTCCAGAGGATGTAGCCGCCATCCTTGACGCCCTCGGCCGCGGCAAACAGGCCGCCTACATCGTCCGCGCCATCCGCGCCTACCACGAGGCCGGCGGCGTCTGATAATCCATCCAAACGACTTTTTACCATGGAGCATAGCAAAGAGTTTTATGAGGGCGCCATTCGGGTGATCAACTTCCTTAAGGATGGAGACGGCACCCTGCCGTGTGATAAGGGATACGAACTCGCAGACAATTATTGGCCCGCGATCGTAACGCTTCTTAAGGATTATCAAGCCGTGAATGTTCTGATGGGCGGCCACATTCTTGTTACCCGAGGGCAATACCTCGACCCGCTTTATGAGGATTGCAAGCATAAAATCGCCGCAATCGACAAGGCCGAGAATGACAGAATCGTTGACTTGAAATATAAGATTAAAGGCATCATATATGGCCGTATAAGTCTTATAGTTTCGATACTTGCGTTTTTGCTTTCCATCTGGACGGCTGTCAGACAGGCCGGAATACTTTAAATATCGCACAGGCGATAATAAGTATTACTGTCAGCGCGGACAGTATCAATGCCGCGTTGGCACATCTGTTGTCCTTCTCGACCATTCGCATTATATCGTCGAGGGTCGTTTTATCTTTATTATCTTTCATTCTTATCTTACCCTTTAATTCGTTTCTACATTTCCTCTGATTTAAGCATTTCTTCCCACGCCCTTTTCTCTATTTCTTCGCGATTTATCAGACGCTTAATTGCAGCATTATACTTTTTACTGAGACGGTCGTCCTTTAGAATACCGTGCTTTACCAGAAGCGTCTTTATCCGGTCGTTGACTATGATTCCCCTGTTATACAGCCAAAGCAGATACGATATACCTACATCCTTAAGCAGTTCCCCCTTGTACTTACCGAACGTAAGCTGGTAATCGGAATCGTCAAACTGATTAAGTTCGATTATCTCATAATTTGCCTTGAACATGCCTCCGTGGTTTGACATATTTGCTTCTGCTTCTTCTTTCGTCTCGCATATTTCTTCAACGGCTATATCGTTCCATCCCCAGTAATAATAATAGCCGGGACCACTACTGGATCTATGGCATCTGACCCCAGAGGAATATTCCATTCTTACGATGTAGTACATAGCTTTGTGTTTACAATATGTCGAATATCGTCATCTGATATGTCTTAATTCTCGTCAACAGCGGCAAGTTTTTTGTCGCCGCCTCCGCAAGCTCCGGATCATATTCCGAGGACTTGCACAGTTCCATTGCATTGATGAGACAATCTTTCAGAGTCTTGCCGACTTTATGAGAGTTCATCGAGGGGAATCCCATTGATCCGCCGCCGGTATGATGCACGATCTCGAAATTGTACCTATAGAGACCGTCGGGCGATCGAGACACCAACACCAGGAATAGAGCCGTCTTAGTATTCTTGAACGCAAGAAACAACTGCGGCATTAGCACACCATGTTCGTTAGGATGATCCACCGGCTTTATATCAAGCACCCGATAATCTGCTATGTCGTACACATCCTTTTTATCGAAAAGTCTTAAGCTCGTCTGTCCGGCCAGGAAACGGTTCGCCACTTTTATCGGTTTCGCACTCATGACTCCTGCTGTGTTGGATCTTGCTTCACAAACTCAAGGTCATCCGAAGCGAAGTAGACGGTATTGGTCGAACGCACTCTATACAGAGCCTCCTCTGACAATTTGCACTCAATTATCCAATATGAAGTGCAATAAGCGTTGCCCCATGCCCGCACCGTGGCGTTGCCCGATGCCCGCACCATGGCGTTGTCCCATGCCTCCACCGTGGCGTTGTCCGATGCCCGCACCGTGGCGTTGCCCCATGCCCGCACCGTGGCGTTGCCCGATGCCCGCACCGTGGCGTTGCCCGATGCCCGCAAGAATCCGTTGTCGGTATCGACATTCACATAGATCTGCTGCCCCGCAAACTCCTCGCGATACTTCTCCAGCAGGTCCGGCGTCACTACATTCCAAATACAACACCAGTTCCAGTTGTCCTTGATCACCTCGCACAGCCCCGCCATGCTCTCAGCCTTATAGGCACGTCTGTACTGCTCTTTGCACGCATTGGCCTCATGCGCCCTGCGCAGGACCTCCTGCTTGATTTCTTCAAATTTTCCTTCCATTGTTCTTTTGTTTTTATTGGTTTTGCTGTTCCGGGCGGTTTGGTTTCGGCGCGGCATCTTTAGTGCCGCACTCGGCCTCGCCCCGCGGCCATTGATACTATTTTTGCAATTTGTAACACTTGGCTTACTTCCACCCCGCCGAAACGCCTGGTGGCAATGAGTGGCAACGATAGCCGTTGCCACGATAAGGCGTTGAGCCTCAATATAGTTACGGCCATTTTTTATGTGGCAATGATAGTGTCTCATTATATGCGATATATATACACGCGTGCATAATTATTCTACACGATATATATTGTTTTTGCCTTTTCTTATTTATATCATTGCCACATGTATAAAGGGTGTAATATATATGTTTGTCAGTCCGTTATCGTGGCAACGGCTATCGTTGCCACTCATTGCCACTTTATATAATTCCGCTGTCCATATCGTCCTCCGGCACCCCCTTTTTTCTCCATCCGCGCGGACGCCCATACACCGGATCGAGCGAAATGTGAGAAATCATTTCCCATTCCGGATGCACCCGGTCCATATACTTCACAATCTCCCGCGCAAGCTGCTGATAGTCCTTCGTCCCTTTCCGCAGATCCATCATTTCGGTCAGGATCTCCTCGACGCACACCTGCCGCCGCGGAAGCAGTACCGTGCTTATACCGGCCGGACTCGCGCCCTGCGTGATGTACGCCTTACGCTCCTGGCGGTTCATGTACTGCCAGTTGTCCGGCAACTCCCTCTCCAGATACTCGTCAAGGTCCGAGAACAGGTCGCTGTCCATATCGAAGCTGTACTGCCGGTTGTTCTCGCGCATCTGTCTGTCCATTTCCGGGGTCATGTAGAGCCGGAACCCCGACCGGTACAGCATCATGGCCTCCGCCCACAGCTGGTCGCGCCACTTCCCAACATAGTCCCACACCGGCACCTTGCGCCGTTCCGGGCTGCACTCCACCACCGGAAACCGTCTGTTATCCCCATAGCCCCGCAGACACAGCTTGTCGTTGGTCGTGGCCACGAATATGTTCTGCCGAGGTACCCGCACGTCAAACCGCCCGTATGCCGGCCGATAGCTATCCTCCTGACTCGTCAGGAAGTTCTTGGTCGCGTCCAGATCCGCGCGTTTCAGACTCGCCATTTCCCCTATCTCCAGTATCCATTTCGCCTTAAGGCCCGACATGGCGTCCTTGCTCCCGATGTTGATCATCGAGTCCGAGTACCATTCACCGCCCATCAGCGCGAACAGGCTGGACTTCCCTAATCCCTCAGGCCCCGATAAGGTCAGGCAGATGTCGAACTTGCACCCCGGCTTATAGATGCGTGCCACCGCGCCTACCCACACCGCGCAGCTCAGCCACCGCGTCAGCTGCGACAGCTCCCCGCCCATCACGTTATGCAGCAGGTCGGCCACACGGCGCGTCCCGTCCCATGTCAGCGACTCCAGGTAGTCCTTGATGGGATGATACCCCACATAGAACTTTAGGGTCGCCAGCGCGTCGTCCACCTTCGATATGGAGTTGACGTCATAACACTTCTCCAGCCACAGCCGGATGGCCGCCATGTCCTCGTCGCTCATCGGCGTCAGCCTGTCGCGGTCCGTGCGGCGCCACCTCATTCCCCGGGTCTCCAGCTGCGACACGAACTCGTTGTATTTTATCTTCCCCTTGAACTCCGGATGGTTCAGCAGCACTATGCGTATATTCTCACGCGTCGCAATGAATTTCCCCTTGCGGTCCTTCAGTCCCGCCTCGGTCTCCTCCCATTCCAGCAGCTCCCGGTCCGTCGGCCCGTCGTCCCGTCCGTTGCCGTCCGTGCCGTCCGTTCTCTCTCTCCGTGCTGAGGCGGAAGCCGAAGTCCCCGTCCCCGCTGAGGCGGAAGCCGAAGCCCCATCCAGGCGGTTTTGTCCCGGCGCGGTGCCTTTAGGTCCGCTCCCTGCCGGCACCTCCGCCGGCACTTCAATATCCGCGAACGCCCGGTTGCTCCGTTCCCACGACTCCCGCGCCAGGTCCCGGCGCACCGCCTCGATGCCCCTTGCAAACGCCGTCATCTCCTTGTAGCTCGGCAGCTGCGTCGCCGTCTTGGCCCGGCTCCACGAGTCCATGTGTCCGAACTTGTGGATGCGCACCAGGTCGAAGGCATTGCACTCCCGGCCCCCTGTCGGGTCCGTGCTGTGATTGGAGAACAGATGCGTGTCGTTGTCATATACCACCGCCCCGCCTATCGTAGAGCCCTGCGTGTAGGTATAGCGGTTCTGCCTGTACGGCGTGTAGACGTCCGGAAGGAATGCCGCGATGGCCTCCGAGATCCGGTACTGCCGGCAGAACGCCCCCACCACGCCCTGCTTCTTCAGCGGGTCGGCCAGACGGCCGTTACCGTCCTCGTCGCGCTGGCCCGGCTGCAGCAGCGCGCGCCACTTCATCACCGCGTCCGGATCCTGCCGTCCCGCTCCGCAGCTCTGCAACGCCGTCCGCTCGTCCTCCGTCCGAGGCCACTCCATCACGTCGCGCCAGTCCTCGTAGGTGTCAAGCATCATGTCCACCTCCACCGGCTCCGCACCCTCGCTGATCTCCGCTATCGGCTCCATGTCCTTCGGGCACGACGGCCAGAACATCAGGCGGCACGGCTCAAAGGTGGTGCGGTCGCATCCCTCCATCCCTATCATGTAGGCCAGCCGGCGCGCCACCGCCTCATACTCCTCCGGATTCGCGTCGCGGTCCAGCGGAAAGCACACCCGCACCCGCCGCGCCTCCGGCCGGCTCTTGTGCGTCGAGGCCATGCACCACGCCGTGTGCCCGAACTCCTCGTGCAGCGTCGCGTCGTGGCGGTCCGTCCAGGCGTCATAGTCCAGCGTCACCACACTGCGCGTCATAAGGTTCGCCTTCTTGCGCACACGGTCTCGCAACGTCCCGCCCACGAAGCCTCCCACGTCCTTTATGTCCGTCTGCCGGTCGCGGTCCATCTGCATATACTCCCCGTAGGTCTCCGCCGTCACCGTGAAGGTCGTGAGCCGTTTCGCCAGCTCCGGCCATGTCATCGGCTCCTGGCTCCATAGCGACGCCCTGCGCGACTTCCCTGTTGATATTATCAATTGCCTCATATCGTCGAGTTTTAATTGGTGCCCTGCGGCGACTCACGCCCCCGCAGGGCCGGGTAAGAACATCTATAACACTAACCTTAAAAAAATCAGAGAATCGAAGTAACTAACTAATTATCGGTTAAAAGAATCCCGGACCCAATCGCGTCCTTACCCGTAGAAGTTACTTATATTATGTCCGGCACATCCTCGTCCGGAATCTGAATGTCATCGAAGGCCCGGTCTCCCAGTCCGCCGCCCAACGCCTCGTCGTCCGCGGTTTTCAGCACCGCCTCGAGACCGATGGCCACGCCCTTGTTGCCGTTCTTGTCGTATGGATATGCCGTGCAGCACACAATGGCCCACATACCCGAATAGACCTCGCTTTCGTTCATAATCGGTGCCTTGTCGCGGTTCTGCACCGGCACCTTGCGGTTGCTCTTGGCGTTGAAGAAAAATGTGTTCTGGAACTCCGCACCCTCGCGTTCGCGACCGTCGCGCAGAGGCAACTGCAGCTTGTAGGGCTTCTTTCCGCCCCACTTCTCGGCGATGCCCCTTGTCTTGGCGGCCGTGACGGCCTGGCCTACGGCCTTGGTTGATTCCGCATCGTCCTGCGGAATGATTACGCAGCATGAGTACTGCTCCTGTTCGCTCTGCTCCCCCTTGTAGGGACGCATCAGATGCTCATAGGCTATACGGCCCTGCACGTAGAATCGGTTGCCGTTCACTACCGGCTTGAATCTCTTTGGCATAGTTGTAATTTTTATTGGTTATTAATTCAGTGTTTACTTTCAGTGCTTGTTATTTTGTCTGGCTCTCTTTAGCTGTGCTGAGGCGGAAGCCGAAGTCTACTCCACCTTGATATTGCTGAACGCGTCCGTGGCTTTATAGCTGGCCCTCCTGTCGCTGGCCGGTACTACGGTCGGCTTCCCCGGCGCCTTGGTGATGCAGTCCCCGGCCGCTTCCGCGAATGCCTTCTTGCCTACCAGCCTCTCAAGGTTCGTGAGCGTCTGGAGCTCCGGAGCCCTCATTATCTCCTCCTCGCGGTAGCCCATTCCCCTTAGCACGTCCGCCAGTTTCACCGGGTCGCTGACCTTGCGCTGCGTGCGCGCCTCCACCACCTTGTATCCCGGCACTGCCTGGCCGTCCAGCATATATCTCAGCGCAGTATCCTTCACGTTCTCGATCCACTGCTCTAGCGGACCGACCATCGGCATACACACGTTGCCTATCCCCTCCGCGCTCATGCTCTCAACCGGTGTCGCGCTCGCTATGATGGCCATTTCGTCCAGGGCGCGGCATCCGCGCGAAGCCTTGCAGAACTTACACCACGCCCCGCCATGGCGCACACCTAAGCCCAGCGCCGCCACACGCGCCAGCGGCCGGCAATAATTCAGAGCCCATGTTATCAGCTCGTCAGTGCTGATCTCCTCGTTGCTGTAATTGCTGATGCGCGGCTGCCATATATGCGTCACCACCCGGCCGAAAGCGTGCTCCAGCCCGAACTCGTCCATCGCCCCTAAGGCATACAGCCGCATCTGCGGATTGCCTACCGCCGACACCTCCACGCCCTTGCCATACTTGAAGTCTATCACGTGCAGCGTGTGTTGGCCCACTATCACCACGTCACTGGTACCGAACGAATAAGGCGCCCAGGCATCGAGGTCTAACGGCGTCTCTACATGAATTTCCGCCTTGCCGTCGCTGACTGCCAGTTCCCCGAAATAGGTCTCCATCACGAACTCCGCATAATCGGTCGCGTAACGCTCCATTTCCTCCGTCACCTCATACCCCTTTTTCACCAGGGCCGTTATCTCCTCCTCCGCATCGACCGAGCTCCGGTCCAACCGTCCGTTCAGCTCCCTGGCGCACACCGCGTGTGCCAGGCTCCCCTCCTCGGCGAAGCTGCTGCTCTGGTCTTCCTGCTGCGACTCGGCCACCGCAGACGGCGTGCAGTTCAGCCACCGGTAAGCCGACGACGGAGACAGCAGCGCGTGTTTTTTCTCGTAGCCCGGTTCTCTCTTTAGCTGTGCTGAGGCGGAAGCCGAAGTAGTGCCGTCCGGATTTTTCTTATTGTCCTGCTTCTCCATGATCAAAATGGTTTCTCCTCAAACTTCTGTCCGTCGTAGGCCAGTGTCAACGACCTGCGAATAAGCTCCTTCTTCTCCATGTCGCTCTTAAGGTCTGCCAGGCTACGCGCCGAGGCGTTCCTCGTGATGTCGCGTATCATGGCCATAACCGCGCGGTTCAGTTCCATGGATCTCCGCTGCTGTTCCTCGTCTCGGTCCTCCTTGACGGCCGGTATCCCGAACTGCTGGCGCAGCAGGCTCACCGCCAGCTCCGGCGTCTCGGCGTCCGCCGGCTCCTGTTCCTGTCCCTGCTCCTGTGCCTGCGCCGTGCTCTCTGTCCGCGCTGAGGCGGAAGCCGAAGTCTGCTCCTGTGCCTGTGTCGGTGCCTCTGTCTGTGCCGTGTGGGCTGGTTCCGGCGCGGAGTCTTTAGCTCCGCATTCCGCCTTTACCTCCTCGGCCTTTGCCTTGGACTGTTCCTCCAGCTTCTTGGCCGCCCTCTGCATCCTCTCTATCGCCGAGTCCATTGTGGTGTCCTGCGCCAGGCGGTTTCGTGCCGTCTCGCTCTCTGTCCGTGCTGAGGCGGAAGCCGAAGTCTTACCTATCGCCAGCAGCAGCTCCGCGGCCTCCTCCGGCGTCAGCGCGAATTGCGCCCTGATTTCTCCTCGTAATTCCATTGTTCTTACCTGTTTTTAGTTAATATTCTCGTTATGCTCCTTGGTCACGGCCCGGTCCGATCCGTACAGCAGCAGGATGCAGACCAGCCCCAGTACCCCCGCGGCGGCTACCTGCTCGAACGCCGCCAAGAAGAATGCCACCGCGGCTGTAACCGCGCTAAGTCCTAATAATGCCTTTGCCTTCATGCCTCTTTTGTTTTTGTGGTTTTAGTGTTTATCAGACGCCCCGATCTGATCAGCGCCTCGATGTTGTTGCGCGAGAAAAACAGCTTGCCTCCCGCCTTGACGCCGCCCAAGATGTCCCAGTTCTTGTAGATGAAGCTCTTGCTCCATCCCTTCTCCTGATGCAGCCGCTCCAACGGCCACATTTCGTCCATCGAGGCCGTGATGCGCGCCGCCACCTTGTCGGCAAGCGCCTCCAGCTGTCGGGGCGTCAAGGTCATGGCGTTCATTTCACTCTCGCGTTATTGGTCACTTCCACCGTGACCGTGTTCTCCCTTGAGTCCGACGACACAAGGTATGCTTCCCCATCCTCGCGCGGACAATCCTTTTTCGCGTACTGGGCGATACGGTTGGCCGAAAGCCACTCCGCCGTGTCGATGCACTTTGCCACCAGCTTCTGACCCGGCAGCAACGCCCGTATTTGCTCTCTCGTGATTCTCATTTGCCCTTTGTTTTATTTTCTTTATTGTTGATTGTCAGTTTCGTTCATTATTGATTGTGCATCTTCTTCGCTTATCTCCAACGCCTCGAACAGCAACATTACATTCCCGTCGGCGATGTGGCGGTTATACCACTGCTCGATACATGCGGCACGTCTGGCGAAATCTGCGCCGTTCTCTATCGGCCGGAAGGTCAGAACTTCCTCCGGCGTTCGCAAACGGATAAAGATGCGTTTGTATACTTCCTTGCCATTTACCATTGCGGTTGGCGATCTTTTTTCGCCCGTATAGCCTATACCTTCCGCGATAGGGTCTATTTTCTCTCCCGCAGCAAGGTTGTATTTGTGACCGGTAACCGGGCCGATGTACTCTCTTTTTGTTGTCCCCATATCAGTTCAGATTTTTGTCTTGGTTCTTACGTTGGTTCTTACGTTGGTTCTTTTCTTGGTCTCTGTTGCATTCTAAGAATTTGCCGTAAATGTTTGCAAAATCGGAGCGGTCGTATTATCTTTGCGGTGTTGAATGTGAATAAGTTGCTGATAACAGCGACCGCCCCCGTTTTGCCGTCATTTTGTGCCTTTCGTAGAATGACGATGCAAATGTACAATAATTTTATCGTACATACAAATATTTGTACAATTATTTTATTGTACATAGTAAAAATTTAACATTCTGCACACTTTTTATAATTGCGTGCAATTAAAAGTAATTATATGATTGACAGAGCATTGCTTTCAAAAAGACTGAATGACGCCTACGATTATCTACGTGGTCAGGGCGTCGTACATACAATTACTGAATTTGCTTCAAGGGTTGGCAAAAGCCCGGCAGATATGTCAAGTGCTTTAGGATGTAAGGGTCGTGTTATGACACTGGGCCTGCTAACTCGTGTTGCCGACACCTTTCCCGATGTACTGAACCGCGATTACTTGCTGATGGGCGAAGGTGATGTTGCAGCTCCGGATAAATCGCTGAAGCCGCATTACCCCGCCACTGTGGCTGCAGGTGTGCTCAGCGGAGACGTTGCACAGGTCATGGATTATGAGGTTGACATGGAACTTCCCATCAGGCGTTTCGGAAAGTATGACTACATGATCGACGTAGAAGGATCCTCGATGGAACCTACCTATTACTCCGGAGACACAGTGGCGTGTCGGAAACTAATCGACAGTCGGGAACTGAAGCCTGGCAAAATTTATGTGTTCGTTACTCGGGACGGTGCTGTATTGAAACGTTATGTATCGCAGACTTTATCTTCTATTCGGGTTGCTTCCGATAATCTTAAATTCAACCCATATAGTATCGACAAAGACAGCATCCTGAGTATTGCCGAGGTCGTCGGATCTCTCTGCGGGCCCCGTGATAATGATCCTAAAGGATATATGCGTCTCCTTGAAGGAATTTATGTAACTAAACACCCTAAATCCGACCCTTACATGGATCATCAGTTGGACAATATTGAGTCAAAGATGAAATTTATTCAACATTATTTTGAAAATAACCCTGAAAAAATAGACGCAATTTCTAATTTCTTATACGCTATTTCTAAAGCATGAACAGCCCTGCAAACATAAGGATTCCGGCACCCAGGAGTACAATCTCTATTCCTTTTTGGAATACACCCTCTCGGTACGATTCCGGTACACTCGATTCCAATTCCCCTCCTAACTCACTGACTCACAACACTCTCTCTATACCGTTCGACTCCCTACGGGAATACAGAGTAAAAGCTCCAATCTGCTGTTCATCAGCAGATTGGAGCTTTTTATTAGTAGCGCGGGCTGTCCCCAGCCGCGCACAGAAACGGACAAAATGCCTATTGAAAATTTTTCATAAGGACTTTGGTCATTAGCTGTGCGCGGCTGGGACAGCCTGCGCTACTATCTTCGCGGCTGGGGACAGCCCGCGAAATCTAGGACTCTCGCAAGCGAGAAATGTTAAAATCCTATG
>ERZ1026968.375-NODE-375-length-20011-cov-5.504209_pt1 | contig 20011 bp, 19 predicted proteins | sample MGYA00519295_ERZ1026968 | MGnify/ENA primary metagenome ERZ1026968 (study PRJEB26926, sample SAMN06164480) | human gut metagenome | biome: ENVO:00009003; feature: ENVO:2100002; material: ENVO:00002003 | host: Homo sapiens | place: USA | collected 2012 ...
GTTATCGCCGACATTATGATTTTCAGCGACTTCTGACGGATTTTTTCGCCTACGATTTCTTCCGTTGCCGCCGATCTTATTTCGAAAAGCGATTTGTCCTCCGTTACTACTTTATCGATGGTGGTCTTTTCAACTCTCGCGGCTTCGAGTTCGTGGCGAATTCTTTCACGCTCTTTTTCGATACGCGATTCATAAGTTTCGTTTTTGAGTTCTCTGCCCGCTGTAATTAAATCATCGCCCGAAAGCGTATCGTTTTTCAAATATGCAAGGTACGTAAACTGCCTTTCCGTTTCGTCCTGAATGGAATCGAGAATTTTTTGGATCTCGGCAGGGATTGTAACGACTCCATTTGCTTTTTCTCTCAATCTTTTTTGATTTTCTTCGATGCTGCTTTCAAGTAAACCTTGATAAAGCGCACGCATTTCGACTAATCTCTTAGCAGCTAACTCGTTTACTTGATTTTGCAACTCTTGCGCCGCTTTATCCACGTTATCGTCAGAATTCAGTCTTAATCTGTCGCTGTCTCCGCTTACAACGCCTTTTTTCGCGACTTCTTTTGCTTTTGTCAACAATTCTTCAATACGCCGATGAAATTCGTTTCTTTCTCTGTTAATTGATTCTGCGAAAGACTTGGCTCTTTCACTTGACAAAGATAAAGATTGTCGCTCTAATTTCGCAATTTCTTCGTCGAGTTCAGCAATCTGCCTTTCGGCAACTTCGCAAATGCTTTCGCATCTTATCGCTATCGCCTCATAGTCTATTTGTACCTGATGGCTCATTTTTGTTCCTCCTTTATGGCAAATACTATATCGCGCCAATTTTCAATCGTTTCTTTATCGAAACGTGTTTGCGACTTTTCCGGATGTTGCAATCCGTTTCTGCACATACGAAGTTTATGTAATGCTGATTCTTGTTTGCCGTCGATAATACCGTTATCCTTTGCCAAAACGAGTAAATCGTGTGCAGACATCATAGGTTCGGCGTTAAGCATATCTCTTAAATCGTATTGAAGTTTTACGAATAAATCGCAAATTGCATCTTTATATTTTCCGCGTGCAATCTGCTCGTCAACGTATTTTTTCGTAATTTTTTCGGGATGAGAAGACGCGCTACGCTCAATAGACAACAAATCGTGAATCGGCTCGTAAATCTCTATAAATTTTCTGATTGCAGCATAGGATTTAGGCGCGTATTTCTCGTATTTTGCCATCGATTTTAATTCCGAATTAAGCGTGGCGTAAGCATTGAAAAATTCGTCTTCGTTATAATCGTCTTTAAGCGTATACTCCGAAAGGCTCTCTATCCCGAGCATATCGTTCAGTTTCCACAAATTCCGCTTGATGTTGTTAAAAACGTTGCCGAGATCGGAATCCGAGTAAATTTCTTCGTTGTTTACTGCTTTCTCGGTAAAATCCGCCACAACGTTCACAACGCTTAAAACGGCATCAACGGTAAAGCCTGCGCTTAAAAGCGCTTCGTAAACAATATCATCGTCTTCCGTTTTTTTCATTTCTTTCGCAAAGGCGGAAACGTAGTCGAAGTCGTTCATTCCAAGTGCTTTTCTGAGCGGATTCAACACCGACGATTTATAAATCGCATTATCGATTTTTATCTCGCTTGCACTTTCTTCAAACAATTCTTTTGCCGTCGATACAAAATAGTTTTTCCACTCGGCATTCTTGGTAAAGGCGTTATTCAGTTTTAGTATAATTCCTATTTTATCGTCAACGATTTTCGCATTTTCAAACAACACCTTGATGGTTTTATCGAAATATGAAGAGTCTTTCAATGCGACAACCGTAAACAAAACAACTTTTGCAATGTCGTCGTCAAAATTCTTTTGTACATAATACTCAAAGATTTCTTCTACCGTTTCTTTATAGCGTGCTTCGTCTAAAACACTTTCGGTGAGCAACTGCATTTCAAACGTATCGCCAAGCTGGCTGCAAGGCATTTTTACGTTTACTGCGGAATAGTAGTGAAGCACGGGAGTATCAAGCAAAGCAAACTCGGCATTCCCGCCTATTTTGCCAAGTATTTTGATTGAAAAATCTTTATCCATTCTTAAAGCGTTATCCGTCCTGTCAGTTGCAAGTCTGCCGCCGTCGATAAAGATTTTACAAGGTCTTTTCGCCTGTTTAGATACGTCGTTCGGGATATATGCTCCCACGATATCGGTAAGTTCGGAAAGTAAAACCGTCGGCACATCTACCGTATTTTTAAGCGCGTCCACAAACTTATATTTTTCTTTGGCAAGCAAACATTTTGTCATACACGCAGAAGAATACCACTTGTTGAAATAAGCGGTTTCGTCCGACGTATCGAACGAAAATACAACGCCGCTTTTGTTTATTATAACTTGAGTTCCGTCCTCTTTTCTGACTTGTTTTTCTTCTCCGACCTCGGGTATTTCAACTTCGACAACGCGTTCTTCGGCTTTCAAACCGACTTTTGTCGGATTCGCTTCGATATAATCTTTAAGTCCGCTTATGTCTATCGTTTGTCCTAAAAATCTTTCAATATCTTCGTAAAGAACGGACGAGTCGAGAGAGGTATAAGGGAGCGAATAACTCACGTCGAATTTCCGCGTTACGGGGCTATAAAAAATATCTTTCGTTTTTACTTTTTCTTCGCCTGTGGGAATCGCGCCTTCACGGAACATTTTTCTGCCTTTCGCAGTAAGCGAAACGTCTTTTACTCTGATTTCCGAAAAGTATTTCGGATTCATAAAATGCAACGGATCGTAGTCATAAGACAGTATTTCGGTACCGATAAGATTTGAAATTTCTTTCCCGAAAATATAGTGCAAATCATTCGGAATCCCGAATTTAAGCAGCACGTCGCATATTTTGTCTTCCGAACCCGCAGTTTTTTCGATTACGTCGAGTAGAATATATGCAACGCCCGACGCCTTCCTTACCTCGTTATATCGCACGTTTACTTTATAGACAAGTAGCGGAAACGGAATAGCCGTAGTGAATTTTAACAAACTTTTCTCTTCCATTTTACTCTCCTAAAATGTCTTTCGCCGTAAGTATTCTTCCGCGAAAACTTATCGTGTCGATAATTTCTCTGTATACAGGGAAGTTGATTTTATCGCGGCTGTGGTCGCCTTCGAGATCGGGAAGGTCGATTATGCCCGCTTCCGACAAAAACTTTTTCGAGCCGACGATAATCAAAAGTTTTCTCGCTCTTGACAATGCAACGTTGATACGCTCGAATTTTTTAATAAATTCCGCATCATACCTGGTGCCACTCGGATTTCTTACCATTGATACAATAATGATATCTCTTTCATCGCCTTGGAAATCGTCAACCGTACTAATAACGAGTTTTTCGTCCGGTTTACCCGAAAAGCCTGTAAATTGATAGCCTTTACGTTTCTTTTTTATTAGTCCCGCCTGATCGCCGTATGTACAGATGATACCCGCGCTCGGTCTTTCGTCGATTTTCCTTGACGGATCAACGATAATTTTATGCTCGGAAACAAGTCCTTTCGCCGCTTTATCGAGTTCTTTTAATAGCGTTATCGCAACCTGCGCTTCCTGCTCGTTGATTTTGGACGTACTGCCTTCGAATGCGCTCGATTCTTTTTGGTCGCAATCCACAAAATATATGTGCCGTTTGGGATCGATAACGGTATTCCCGTTGATTTTTACGGTAAGATTATGCTCTTTTTCGTCGTCTTGTTGTTTTTTACCTACAACAAGCCCTTTACCGTTACCGCCGTAGAAATGATTGAACACTTCCATAATGTGGCTGTGACAACGATATTGTTTATTAAGCATCACTCTGAACTCGCTCGGAACTTTCTCATACAACGTTTTGAAGAAACATTCTTCATATAACTTTGTATATCCGTCGTTGATTTCCTTTGTAATTTTATCCTCGTCGAGTCCGTCGAAATCATCTCCCCTCATATGCCGCAAATCATACATAGGCGGAAGTTGACGATGGTCGCCGACGAGAATAACCGTCTTGCCGTATAAAATAGGTATCAGCAAATCGAGAAAAGACGACTTCGACACCTCGTCTACGATTACAACGTCTATGCCTTGCGTTCTGATATCTACCGATTCGATTCCGTATTTACCGAGTTCGGCAAGTTGCGACGGAGTAAATCTGTCGCGGCTTGTGCAGGTGATGCCGAATACGTTTGCCGAATTGTAAAGTTCTCTCGTATAAGCGGCTCTGTCTTCCTCTAAAATATCTTCCTGCGACAAGTATTTTACGATATCCTTATACATCGGAATTTTTATTTTGTTTTCGGTAGACGAGGCATTATACTCGGTTTCGAGTTTATTCCACTCATCGCCGATGATGTCGAACGCTGTTTCAAGATTGTCCGAATCGTATTCTCTGACAATTCCGAAATCGCGGAAAAATCTCGTAATCTTTTGTTTTAGCACAGAATTTAATTCGCCGTATTCTTCGATATCGGGGTTTTCTCCGATTTCTTCATATAAACGTTTTTTCTCGCTTATCCGGATTTTCAACTCGTTTATTTCATCAGATATAGCGTTTTCATTGTTTATACTGCCGTTAAGCGTGGATTCAATTATTTGTCTCTGCTTGTTTACAATATCGGCAATTTTTACCTTGAATTGCGCAAGTTCGGAAGGCAATTGCTTCAAAATTTCTTTTTCGCCCGTAATGCCGGGGACGAGAGAGTAAATCACGCTTTCGGCAATATCGAACTCCGAATTATTTTCGTATTCTTTAATCTTTTTACCTACGGCAATCAACTCGCTTTGATTCTTTTTATACTCTTCGTAATTGAGATCTCCTTCATTCGGTGCTTCGTCCGTATCAGGATCGCGCAAACTGCTCAAAACGTTTCGTAAAGCACGCTGGTGATTTTTTAATTCCACAATCGCGTCTTCGCTCAAAAAACGCTCTAATTCTTTGTTTATTGTCTGAATATCGACATTAACAAGCTCGGCAACCTTATCGAGCGTTACCTCTTCAAAACAAGCAAAACGCGTTAACAGGCGTTCTACTTGTTCGGCGTATTTATCCAAGACGTTGCGATCTGCGCCATCGCCCGAAAAACGATACGATTCAACGTATTTAAGCGTTCTCGTATACATTTCGGTATCTTCTTTTGCGGCAAGAAGTTTTTCTCTTAAAACTTCGTTTGCTCCGGTTAAACGGTTTATTTCTAAAAGCAAATTGTTCCGCTTTCTTTCCGTATCTGCATTCTCCCGTTGCAATTTCAAAAGGCGATCGTAATCGAGGCGAAGAGATTTCATCGTCGAATCGAATTCTTCTCTTGTTTCTTTGTAATTGTCGTATCTTGCTACTTGCTTTTCAAGGTTTCCGCAAATATTGAGATAGAAATTGTCTACAAGCCTTTCGGGACTGTAATTCGTTTCTTTACCGTTTTGCGACGGAATAAGACGAAGCGGACGTATTTCGGGGATTTTAGGCAATCTGTCAAATACGTTATCGATTGCCTTATGTGTTTCGGAAGATATTAAAACTTTCTTACCGCGTTTCGTCAGTTGCGCCGTAATTTCAGCTATAACCTGTGTTTTTCCCGTTCCCGGAGGACCTTGCAACAAGAATATACTTTCGCTTTGAAGCGCGCGTTTTACGGCAAGTTTTTGTCTGTCGTTCAAACTTTCAAGACACCACTCGGGATCTTTGATTTCTTCTACGGAAGACTGCGCAAGCGTTTCGGGCGAAAAAAGATACGTCGGTAAGAACGGATTTTTAACGTATCCGCCCAAAATAGAAGTCAACGCCTTTTCTTGCCTGTCTATTTTTGCTTTTTCCGCACGATTATCATAAGTAAGATACCTCGGCGCAATTTCCTCGATTTGCTTTTCGATTTCTTTTACTTTGTCCGTGATATCCTGCGGACGGAAGTAAATCTGATAACGGCGTATCGTTTCATTCTCGATTTTTTCAGCCTTATCTTCGTTTAATTTTTGAAGTAGGACATTCTTTATTTCGATTTTCTCGGAATCAATACTCTCTGCATATTGAAATTCTAATTGACTCTTCTTTTCTTTTTTAAGCTTATCGAGTTCTTCCTGACAGCGTATTGCCAAACTCTTTTGCTTTTTCTCGACAAGTGCCATATTGCGGCGAATATAATGGTCACGCAAAGATACCTGTGCCTTCGCCATTTCTATACGCTTATCGTATTCATCGTTCAATGCCGATTCATCACCGTATAAAGCATCGATCTGTTTGTCTTTTTCGGCGGTAGACAATTTTGAGCGTCTAATTTGGTCTATTTTGGAACGAATTGAGCCGAGTCGTTTCTTCCTTTCGGTTTCAATCGGCGTGATAAGTTGAGTAATCTCGCTTTGGTATGCCTTGTATACATCTTTATCGGAATTATTTATAACGTCGGAATCAAGTCTATCGTAAAGCTCTGTTTTGTATTCAATAAGTTGTGCGTCGTATTTTTCTTGCGTTTTAGCAGAAACGCCTGCCATATAACGATTCACCTCGGCAAGAATTATACCGTTATACTTGCTGTCGATTTCTCCGTATCTTGCAGTCAATTCTTTTTCGTAATTCTTGTCGAGAGCAGATAAATCAGGTTCTATATCTATGTACGCGAATAAATATCGTTCACCGAGAAGATACGATTTGATACTTCTGATATTACCTTTATCGTCCGATTTCGGCGGATACGGCGACAACCCCATAGCGTCCCGAGTATATCGGTTCAGGTTAACCTCAAACTTCGGTTTTCCTTTCCCGTTTCTACCAACCGTTTCGGATAATATTTCCTTTCTGTTCTTTTCTATCGCAACGCAAATCAGCGGAAAACCGTCGGCGCCCGCCACTTCTTTCGATAATATTATCTGCTCGCTTTTGCCGAAATCTTTAATTCCGTCCAAAAGAAGTCCCGAAAAAGCCTCTTCATTTCTGCGATAGGACTCTTTCGTTATCATATATGCGTCGCATACGTGAACGTCCGTAATTTCTTCGCAACGCTCGGATTGTTTTCCTAAATAGTATCTGCGAAAATCGATATACCGCAACCATTGATTAAAAATGCCAATCGCTTCGGCAGGATTCGGAACGGGAAATAGTTTGGTGGCTATTTCATTTACAAAGTCGTTTGTAAGAACAGAATCGTACAATTCGCTGTTACCGTAATCAGGAACCGAAAACATATTTCCGGTATTTCTGTTGTATATTTCCTTCTTTACAAAAGCGCAAAGTGACGAACAAAAAACTCGCTTTTCACCGTATTTTACCGTTCGCTTGTCTATTAAATCTATCCCTTTTACGGATATTTCCGTAACATTACCGAAAGTTACGTCACCGATTACCATAAAATCGTATGTTTCAGGCAGAACGTAGCGAGAGTATCCGTCCACTTCGGGGCGAATTACGATATTACGCAAAATCTTATTTCCACGCTTATTTTCGTCCATCACTCTGTCAAACGAAGGCAAAGATACGTTGTAATATTTAGGCGTAGGCGGGAACATATATCTAACAAATTCTTGAAGAGTGTCGAACGCATAACCACCGAGTTTTCTTTTCAGCGTTTCGTATTGCTCGTTTAACGATTGTGTGAAAAAGTCGTTTCTCCCCCAAGCCTTATCACCTAAACCTTTATCCAAATTATCCAAGAAATTCAGATATAAGTAAGCCATTTTACTCCCCCTTCGTAAATTTACGATACTTATCGAATATATCTATATAATCCAAAAATTCCTTTATTTCTGCAGGCGACATACCGTTTGTAATACCGCCGACTTTATCGAGTATAACGCTTTTCGTAAACGGATCGAGTCCGTTTAATGCTTGCCCCGCAGTCAATTGCTGTTTTAACGCATCATTTTCGCTTTGTAATCGTTCAAGTTCGTTTGTCAGATTTTCTACAGAAGAAAGCGACTGCTTTTTATCTTGGATACTGTCTTTCAGAATACTCGAAATTCTGTTGACGTATTGTGCGAGAATATCGGGATCGGACTCGTCGAGAACAAGTTCCAATTCATCTTCGCTTTCCTTCCCGAAAAGATAAAATATTTTATATTGCTTATCTTTAGGAATATCCGAAAAGTTTTCAAGATTTCGATAATTGTAGATCGTCGCTTTTGAAATATCGAGATATTTAATTAAATCTGTAACCTTGATAGAAAATTTCGTAACAAGTCTTTCAAATAATTTCGTTGTCATTCTTTGCACCTTCCTATCCGTTTGACGGTATTATACCACATTAAAAACAGAAAGTCAACACGTTTCCGTCTAAAATAGTCTATTTTGATTTTTATGTTTCAGATATAACCGGTTTTTTCTGTTTTCTGTACCATAAATTACTCTTTTCGTCTTATTAAACACCATACAATACAAAAAGGAGTCATATCATTGACTCCTTTTGTCGACAACCGACACATATATTTATTTGTCTATTTTACCATCTTTCACATCAAGCGCGGGCCTGTCGCTTGCATTGAGCGGAGATATTGTTTTCCCGCCGATTTCTTCTTCAAACCATTTACGGGTGTCGCCTGCAAATTTGCCGCCGCGTTCTTTCCATTCATCGGTAAGTTTTTTGCGCATTTCTATCGTTTGAAGTCGCTGATTGATCCAACCTTCCGTATAGCCTTTCGCTCGATAAAAATCTGCCCCGCGAAGTATCGCCTTTTCAGGATCGGCTATTTCATCAAGCCGTTCGCTACCCACTTGTGCAAGCCACATAATGAAAATTCAATATTTAGTGGTTCTATTTTACGCAAACGAACAGATTGTTTTGCCTTTAACTTTCAACGAAAAAGCCAAATGGCTCTTTGACGGGTGCTTGACTTATACAAGGCAAAAAGTAAAGACTTCATGTTTTATTGCCTTTCGTTGTTGCTTTTGTAGCACAGGTCAGCGGCAATAGCAACTACCGCGAAAAATAGCACTTAAAACTTTTATGTTTACTGATTGAGTCAGACTCGAAAGAGTTTGGCTCTTTTCTTTTTACGACACTATTTTTCTCTCAAAACGAGTTTGTAGTTGCTATTGCCCATTGCAACATTATTTACAAATCAAATGAGTTTCGACCTGTGCTACTTTGCCCCTGCCGAAAGGCAAAATAAAATATGGAGGTATTCCAAGAAAATGAAAAAAGTTGTTTACTCAATCAAGAAAGTCAGAGGCGACTCTGACAACAAGATTTCCGGTCTCGGATTTCTTAACGACGAAGGAACGTTGCTATGCAGGTGCGTTTCAAAAACAGGCAAGCCTTATACAAGAGCATTCGATGAAGTCGAACAGCATTGTCACCCGATACTCGGTAAAGAAAACGAGTTCAAAGGTTACGTAACTATGTATTACGAATACGAAGGCAACGATATCGAAGTTGAATACTCGGTATGGTATAAAGCGGTATAAGGAGAAAGAAAATGGCTGAATATCAACACTTTGACGGTGAAACATACATCACTTTCAATATTGTCTACACAACCGAAAAAGAAGTCCAACTTGCTGTTACCAATCGTGGCAAAATAAGCGTTTTAACCTACGACCTATATGAAGATAAAAACGGCAAGTATTTTGAATACGGTTGCGATTACGAAAGAATTTATATCGAAGATTTTGAGGTAATGTGAAATGAAAGGAAATATCAGTATTGTTATCGGATCTTGGGGTTCGTATAACGAATGTAACGAACGAGCGTTAGGCTCGAAATGGCTTGACCTTTCGGATTATTCCGACTGGGATGAAATCGTTGAAGAACTTAAAAAAGAAGGCTTTGAACTTGACGGTATCGACGAAGAACTGTTTATTCAAGACGTCGAAGGTATCGAAGACGGCTCTATTAGTTGGGATTATGTCAACCCCGAAACGCTTTTCAATACCCTGAAAGAATCGGGCGTATTAGACGACGATTACAAGTATAAAGTCTTTTGTGCGTTCCTCGAAGTCCGCAATTTCGACGATTTTGAAGAAAAAGTCAATTCGCACGGCGACCGTTGGGACGATTGTATCAATCTTTGGAGCGGTTACAATTGGGAAGATTACGGACGTGAAATGCTTGACTGTTGCGGTTACAATATTCCGTCTGAACTTGAGGATTATATCGACTACGAACGCTACGGCGAAAGTTTCAAATATGACGGTATAGAAGAATACAGCGACGGCTTAATCGAAATACAATAAGGAGTTAAAAACTATGAATATTACAATCGAAAATAAAAAACAAAAAGCAATCGAACTGATGAACAAATTGGACATTTACAAGCCCTATATCAAAGGCTTCAAAGACAAAAACAGCGTATGCTTTTATGAAAACTTTGGCGGTTTCTGGGCATATCAAGAACCGGAACTTATGGCAAAAATCAAGGAATTTGAAGAAAAACACAACGTCCTTGTATATGCGGTAACTCACGAATACTTGGAATTCGGCGAATGTTACGACTTTCTTTACATACCCGATTATGAAGAAGAATGGGATGAAATGCTTTATCCGCAAGGCAATATGTTTTACGCCTACGCTTACGTATGGAATAAAACCGATGACTTTTGCTCTGAATTCGGCACAATCGGGATCCGCTCGTTCGGCGGCGGTATTAAAAGAGTTGCGTGAGGTGCGATATGATGAAAATAACCATTGAATACAGCAACAAAATTTATAACTTTGAACACGGATATGAAACATATATCTTCTGCGCGGCAGTAAACAATGAATTTGATAAGACGCATCCGGATGAACTTAAAGATTTTATCTTTCTTGTAGGCGAATGTTATCTCAAAGATTCAAATCAAACACCACTCGGAGCATTATCGGACTATATAGCGGAAAACTGGGACAAAATTAAACATTTATCGCGCTACGATATACTGGAAAAATTTTATGATCAACTCGATTAAAGGAGATTATAGCGATGAAAGAATACAAGACAATGGCACATATTCACTCGCTTAAAGGCGAAATGGCGGAAATAACCGTCTTGGAAGAAGTCGGAAACAATGATTACATAGTCGATTATAAGGGTGTGAAATGTCACGCCCTTTTTAATTGGTTTGTCTGTCAGTTTTATGCAGATGACGTTTACAGGAGAGTTGAAGAATGAGATATATATTCTACCATTACAACCACTTCGGAACGCTCGTTTTTGACTACTACGACGAAGAAACGCACGTATCGCAATCTTATATGTTTTATACGTTAAAACAGGCTGTAAGCAAATTCAGAAGGGATAACGGCTTGCAATATAAGAAAATCGTTATCTCAAAACTTTTCTAAGGAGAACACAAATGAAAAAGACAAAAGAAATCGTGCTTTACGACGATACCGAAAATTACAAAAAGTTCGACGAAACAAGAGATTTTCTCTTTGAAGTCTACGCAGACGAAAACGGTTGGGCTTGCAAAGAAAACATACCCGACGAAACAGTCTACAAAGAAATCGACTTTCAGAACCAAGAAACGTGGAGAGATTTGAAAGACGCTCTCGAAAACAGTTTCAAAACACGTTATTACCTTATGACGGGAACTTGCGGAAGATGGAACGGCAATTTTGACGGCGGAACATTCATCACTTGCTACCGAGATTTTCAATCTATGATTCAACACCTTGACAATATAAAGGTGATAGACCGAAACGGGCATCTGATTATCGAAGGTTATCACCACGACGGCAGCGATCGTTACGAATTGAAACGGCTGACAAGGCAAGGCTATGAATACGCCGACAGAAACTATTTTGCTCACGACAGGAAACTGCATTCAACGATTATGAATTGCAATTTCTTTTCGGCTTTACCAAGACTTGCGAAAAGGGTTTACGGCTTATGACGAAAAACGAATACGGCTATAAAGTTTGTTATCAACAAAAAGGCAAACGAAAAGTGAAAATCTATCTCGTAACAAATTCTCGCGATTTGGCTTTCTGGGAAGTAAGGTGGTATGAAACTCATTCTCCACCGGATAGAAAAACCCGAAAGCCTATAACCAATGCCGTATGGGTTGTAATCCCGATAAAAACATATCTCGAATATAAAAAACTTTGGAGAGGTTGTCCGTTTTAAGACAATCTCTCTTTTATTAAACACAAGGAGTTAAAAAATGACAACATTAAATCTTACACCGCAAAACAAGCAAGAAGAATTGATACTCAATTACTTGCAAAATAACGTGAGCGAAACTCTTGCAGACAAGATAAACAACGGCACTCCGTTTGAGAAAGACGGTAATCCTTTGCTTAACAAAAAGACGCTTTCGGGCTTTATGAAATACGCTTGCGACGAGGCGAGAAATCTTGCCGAAAAAGGCGCTAATTCCGCTTGCATTGACGACGCCACCGTTTACGGTTGGGCGATACATTATTTTGAAGAAGATTCAATCGAAGGCACCCTTTATACCATAGACGGCGCGGAATATAAACCTGCCCCGAAAAAGAGCGTAAATACAAAGCCTGTAACAGTTAAACCGCAACCGCAAAAGCAACAAAGCCTGCAATTCTCATTGTTTGACAAATTCGATGAAAACGATGTTAAAGCACCCACAAACGACTGTTTAAGTGTCGAAAGCGCAGAAATGACGGTCAATACCAAAGAAGAAACAACGTCCGTAAAAACGCCGACAAATCCTGCCGTTGAAGAAAACAAAGGCAATGATATGTATCAAAAATATATGTCGTATCAGGCGGAATATCAGACCGCAATCGTGGCGTATCGTTTAGGCGATTTTTACGAGGTTTTCGGCGACAATGCGGTAACTCTCGGCAATGAGTTAAGCCTTACGATTACAAGCCGTGACGTAGGCTTGAAAGACCGTATACCGATGGTTGGTTTCCCGTATCACGCCGCTGAAAATTACTTCGCTAAAATCGTGAGAAAACACGACCTTTACATCATCGAAAACGACGGCGAAAAACAATTCATTGAGCGTATAAAACCTGCCGTTAATCGGCTTATAGATGAAGATACGGGCGAAATATTATCCGAAGAAGAAATGCGTGAATTCGACGGGGATATATACGAACCACAAGGCATTGACGAACCCGAACCGTCTGTAAATCAAACCATACCGAAAGAAGTTTTCGCCCTGTTCGGCAACAAAGTTGAGGTGAGATAAAATGAAAATCGAAAAGATAAAACCTATACCGAAATACATACAGAAAAAGATTAAACTTTACGACGATAAATTGAAAACCGCGCCGTTCGGAAGAACTCGCTTTTATGCTTACTTTACTAAAAACGACGGCGAACTCGTCAAAGTTACGGTAGCCGTTCGAGAATATAAAAAACAATGGTATTGTAAGCCGGTTGTCGTTCACGGCGTCCATTCCGACAGATGTTTCGGAAAAGATATTAAGTTTACTTTTATCGCCGGTTATTCTGTCGGTTGGCACGAACAAGGGCTTTCAAAATATCCCGACTGGTATGAAAGCAACGACTGGGGCTGGTCGTCTGACGATTCGTTTGACCCCTATGCCCCGATAGTCAACCGCGATTATATCTTGCAGCATTTTCCCGAATACAAATACAGCGCAGTTGACAGATATACGGGCATACACGTTTTCAAATACTTACGGCTTTACGAACAGTATCCGCAAATCGAATATCTGACTAAACTCGGATTGCATAATATCGCAATGTCAACGCAGATTTTACAGCTTTGCGGTAAGGACAAAAAGTTCTGCAAATGGCTTGCGAAAAACAGACAAGATATTGTCTTATCCGACTACTACGTTTCTTCTATCATGAAGGCTTACAAGACCGGCAAACCGATACGAGAAATCAACAATTTTGCTAAACGCAAGATAAAATTCGATCACGCCGACAAAATGGACAATGTAAAAGCACTTGTAAAAAAGGAAGTCGGAAAGTTTTTGGACTATATCGAAAGGCAAAACACAAACTTTTATTCATATAGAGATTATCTCGACGCTTGCCAATATCTTGGCTTAGATATGGACGAAGAAAAGAACCGCTATCCCCACGATTTCAAACGTTGGCACGATATACGCATAGACGAATATCGCTCCGCACAAGCATTGAAAGACGAGCAGGAACGCAAAGAGTTTTACGAAAAATTCGCCGCCGTTGCAAGCAAATATTTGGGGCTTGAATACGATAAGAAGTCGGTCTATATAGCGATTATCGCACAAAAGCCGTCCGATTTAACGCGCGAAGGCGAGTTGCTTCATCATTGCGTGGGGCGTATGGGTTACGACCAAAAGTTTGCTCGCGAAGAATCGCTTATATTCTTTATCCGAATGAAAGACGAACCCGAAAAACCGCTTGTAACGGTCGAATACTCTTTGAAAAACAAAAAGGTGCTTCAATGTTACGGCGACCACGATTCTGAACCCGACGATTGCGTTATGGAGTTCGTCAACAAAAAGTGGCTGCCTTACGCAAACAGAAAACTAAAACAAATAGCAGCGTAACCGCAAAGGAGAAACAATTATGACAAATTACTTTAGAATTACCGCATACGAACCAAACCACGACTTTTCCATCATTATGGACACATACGGAATGTTTGAAAAGATTTGGCAGTTTTCCGCCGATTTAATCAAACGCGGGATGAAAATACTCGAAGTATCGAGCGATGAACAGTTTATCGACGTGAACATCGACAAATTGACCGAAGAAGAACCCGATAAGTTTATCTTGCGCGCTCATGCGGACGGTAAGCCTGAATATTTCGAAAAGACAATAGGCGGCACGACCTATAAAGCCGTAAAAGTCGGCGAGAAAATCTATATTCCCAACAACTAAAAATACCTAAAAGCAAACGAAAAGCCGGGAGCAAACACTCTCGGCTTTCAATAAAAGGATTTATAAATTAGTGTATTTATTTCTTCTTGCAATGAAAGCTTCCTTGCCTCCCTCAAGAATATTGCAAATATGACTTTGGATTCCTTTAGAACCAAGAAAAGTTTCTGTATTGCTAATTGTAATATTTTCTATAGAACCTGACCTATATTCAAATCTAAATTCTTTATTTTTAGTAAGAGGGTTTCCTTCTATTTGTTGATTAGCCACGATAACCTCTTCAGAATCGCATCCTAATACTAAATTTGCATTATGAGTTACAAGAATAATCTGCCTATCTAGTTTACGTGCTTTTATGAAAGATACCAGCTCAGATACGATTGATAAATTATCTAAGTCATCTTCGGGTTGGTCAAGTAAAATTGGGCATTTAGATTCATCATGGCTTATAAGTAGCTTCAAAAGGACTAAAGCCTTCTTTCCTGGGGACATGCTTTCAATTAAATCGCCATCCATTTCAACGGTGTAAATGATGTTATCAAAATCGGAAAGCAATTCTTGTAAGGCATGTTCTTTGTCGTATTTACTCAAGAGAACTTTTTGTGTATCATTGGAAAGAATTGCTTTTATAAAACTTTCTTTGCACGCCTCGTCAAATTCTGATTCCAATATTAAATTCTCGCTATTTAGATCTTTAAACACACCATTGTGGATTGATTTCAATGCACTTTGGGTAAACACTTTAGAAATAGTTTCATTAAAAAGCGTTCTACGTCTTCGTTTAATTGCAATTATTTTGAAGTTCTCATTTGTGTCTTTGAATACAATCGACTTGAAATGTTCTGCGAATTCATCGTAATCGCACTCTCTTGCAGTAGTAAGAGATAGTATGGCGGAAATTATCCTATTCATTTCTTCTTCGATGTTGGATAATTTTTCATTTTCTTGGCAAATTTTTTCCAGATTTGATTCTTCAAGTCGAAGATTTGCCTCAATTTTTTTAACTTCTGCATTATCGTCAATCATAGGTTGAAGGGAATCAATAACCGCCATGCATTCACTTAAACTGCTTTTCAATGAAACAAGTCGTTGATCAATTTGACTGAGAAGTAATGCTTTTCTCTCTGCCCATAGCATATTTGATTGATTTGTTATTTCGCTAATAATAGCATCTATTGCTTCTTTGATTTGAGAATCTAAAATACCATCAAAGGATGTTTTTACTACTATAGGACTATCTAAATCTATTGACTGTCTATCAGCGGTCAAACATGCTATTTCTTGTTCAAGGCATCGCTTATTATTTACAGCCGCATCATATTTTTCAATGTCATCCTTGGATATATTTAAAGCTTTTACCAAAGTTTCTTTTTTATCTTTAAGTGCGCTTATGTTATTTGCAATAGATTCCTTTTTCCCTAAATCTTTGATTGCCGCATTTTGCGCCTCAAATTCTTTCTTTTTATAAACTAATTCAAGTATTTGAGCATCTATTTGCTTTTTTACTTCAATCAATTTTGTTTCAAATATTTTTTGTAATTGGCGAAATTCCTTATTTTGAGAAATTATATTCTCTATAATGGAATCTATTTCTGTTTTTTCAGAATTATCGTCCATTAATTTGTTCAAATAAGATTGCGGTATATAAACTATTTTTTTGTCATCAACAGAACCTTTGTACGATATAGTGCCATCTTTCCAATATACTTTAATAGGAAAGAGCCATACTCGTTTTTTGTTTTGATAGACAGCATCTAACCGAGAATCCACTTCAACAGAATCGATTGCATAAGCAATATTTTGTAAAAGGACAGATTTCCCAGTTGACTTCAAACCAATAATACATGTAAGATTTTCGTTAATTTTAATTGCTTCATTAGAAAACCTATGTGGTATATTGTCGTCTTCAATAACTATTTTGTCTATAATTCTATAAGTATCTATTCTATCTGCAGGACAAAACTCTTGTATTTTAACTCGCTCTGTTGGTTCAAAAAGCGTTTGTTTAAGTCCTTCCCAACTTGGGTCGGCTTTTATCCAACAATATCGTTTTGTCGATTTTTGTTCATTGTCGAGCGGCTCAAATATTGCAGTGTTTTTGTGTGCATCGCAGCCCCAAACACAAGGAAGCAATCTTTCAGGTTTGTTTTCCTTTAGCCCCGAAAAATATGCAATATCTGATGGCGTAGCAGACAAAATCAGATTAGTTACCCTATATAAATCTTTTCTATATTCAAATAAGTCCACCAAATCTTGCGACGGACTATTGGGATTCGCAACAGCAGATGCTCCGTCAGTGCTTCGATTGGGCAACAAGACCAAAATGTTTTCCCGGCATTCAGGATGATTGCTAAACAAAGATGTAATATCGTCAAAATTAATGTGGAAATTATCTACGCCTTTTATATAAGCATGATAGTCATCAAGAGTAGAGTCCAAGTCTTTACCGTAACGAATTAGATCTTCTTTACGCGCACAGTATTCTCCAGTGGAAAATTTATATTTTAGGTTACTTAAAACAACTGTATCTACCTTGTCGACAAATGAGGGATTTATAAGAAGGTGTACATTCATCATAACACCATCTTTTAATGGAAGACACCTTAACTCAATATTAGGGAAAATGAAATCAATATATTTGTCAAGTATCCCGTCTGCCTTTATTTTTTTATAGTTTTCTATGGAAAAATAATCTGTTATACCAACAGCGGCTACCTTTCTTTGTGGATCAGAGCCATCGCCAATATAGCTTATTATATCTTCGTAGAATTGGGTCCATTTTTCATCCCCATTGCCAGAATATAAATCATTCTTTTTGGTAAATGGTGTATGAAGGTGAAAGTCCCATCTGCGCCATTCCGAACCTCTTAAATAATCCATTTTCTCTCCTATTATATAGTTGTTATCTTAATAGAGTTTCTGTTACTGCATTCGCTACATGCCAAAACATCACTGGAGCAATAGCATTTCCTAGAGCACGATATTGAGCACCTTCTGAACCAATTAACACAAAAGACTCCGGGAATGACTGGATTCGAGCAACTTCTCTAGGCGTAAAACGCCTATATTTACCATTCTCTAAAAGAACCGGGTCGGTACTGTTTAGCGATACCTTGGCTAAGTGCGCTCCAACAGTATTGCAGGGTTGATTGATATCCTGTGCGCGACCTTTATTCATTAAATCACGTTTCTTCATCATCCCGTCTACGGCTTTTTGACTAAAGAAATACTTTTCGGGCACATCTTTTTCAATGATTTGAGATAATGTTGATGTAGGTATACAACCTTCCTTTGGCAAGGTGTCAAAATCAAATTTTTTATTAAGGTCTTTTCTAATACCAACAATTATTACTCTCTCTCTCTTCTGTGGAACACCGTAGTTGACAGCGTTGAGTAGACGATATGACACACTATAGCCGCTATCTTCAAATTCCTTAATTATTAATGGGAATGCGCTTTTTCCGTTTGCGGATAAAATACCCTTAACGTTTTCTGCGATAAAACATTTTGGCTGCTTATCTCTTAATATTCTGCACATTTCAAAAAACAACTTGCCTCTATCGTCTTTAACTCCTAATCGCTTTGGATTTTGAGCCACAATAGAGAAAGATTGGCAGGGAAAACCACCTGTCAGAATATCTATCTCGGGAATTTCTGAAGATGATACTGTTCTGATATCCCTATTGTCTGGTTTTATTCCAAAGTTTTTTTCAAAAATAGCACAAGCATTGTCGTCGATATCATTTGCATATACGATTTTCATTGGATTTTGGCGATAATGGTTTCCCAAAAAATCAAAATTGCCAAGCAATCCAACATCTGTTCCGCCACACCCACAAAAAAGAGACGCTACTTTCAACTTACCCATGTTAATAACTCCTCATAATTACCAGCTGTTGCCGTTTCAAATGTTATATCGGCACCGTCTTTGGGTACCATATCAATAATATCTTTTTTATACAAACCGACAGGATCCTGTATGATATACAACTTCTTTTCTGATTTGCTTATCATTAAACGATAAACAAAGTACCGATCTTTCATTGTTCCAGCCGTATTCCACTCATTCGGTGTCATATGTATTTTGTTAAAGTGAAGTGGTTTTGAACTTATCGTAGTTTTTACTTCAATATAACGTTTGCGCTCATCAAGTTCAACGGATTGAATATCGTATCCAACCGCAAATTGAGTTGGAATGCGTTTAATTAGGTGAATCAAGTCAAACCTTCCGCCGTTTTTAATACGTTGACATTCGTGTGAATGCACCAAGCTTTCTCCGATATCACCGATATCTTTCGTTTTAATTTCATCCTGATCAAGAAGTTGTGCGTAAGTTTCATCTCTACTGCGTTGCAGTGACTCGTATTCTTGCTCGTTGGAAGATATAAACGCCAAAATATCTGTAGCAAAATCGGTGTGGCTTATATCTCTATTGACATATTTGTACCACGCTGGAATACAAGACTTAATTGCTTCCAAAGAACCTGATTTTTTAGAGATCATGCTGTCATAGCCACTAAACCATTCTGTAGAATTGATAAATTTGAGTATGGCCTCGTTTTCAAGTGTGTTCGTATAGTATACTTTACTATCATGCGATACAACAAGATTTGCAATTTCCATATAGTCGATGATATCGCCAGCATATCTAATAACATCGCCTGTAGCATCATAACAAACATTTAGGTCTCTATTGTGTTTAATTCTACACCATGTATCAAGCGGAGTTTCCAACCCGGCTGTACAACGCAAATCGTTAAAAATACAATGACATACTTCTTCTTTAGATAGGCCAATCCTTTTCCCTTCATTTTTTTCTGCAGCTGCATAAACCTGCAAAATATACTGAACAGGCTTAAAGTGAATACCTTCCTCAATCTGTTTTAATATTTCATGAGGTTTAATATGAGCACCAGGGTATTGAAATGAATACAAGAAAATTTTGAACGCTTCAACCAAATCTTCTTTATTTGCAAGGTCAATCGCTCTTTGTCCAGGGCGAGTTTTTCCGTTTTCAACAATATAAAAACCGAACAAAGAAGAAATCTCCGTTCTCCAGTTATTAATGGTTTTTATTTCACGTATTCCATTCCCAGGATAACGCCTAATTGCATTGTTTAATTGGTTTGCGAAATCGCGTTCAGGCTGTTCCGGAATTTTAGATATTTCTGTAGCCATGTATATTAAAACATTTTCAATGTCACCCTTGAAGCGCGGACGAACATGATGTATTCTGAAATAATATTGTTTTGGGACTTCGTACATATTATCATTTCTCCTCTATATACCTGTCTCTTATACACATCTGACGCTGCCGACGA
>ERZ1026968.381-NODE-381-length-19821-cov-7.169281_pt1 | contig 19821 bp, 15 predicted proteins | sample MGYA00519295_ERZ1026968 | MGnify/ENA primary metagenome ERZ1026968 (study PRJEB26926, sample SAMN06164480) | human gut metagenome | biome: ENVO:00009003; feature: ENVO:2100002; material: ENVO:00002003 | host: Homo sapiens | place: USA | collected 2012 ...
TTTTTTTCGTATAGTAGCGCAGGCTGTCCCCAGCCGCGCATAAAAAATGACCGAAGTCCTTATAAAAATCTCAATAGGCATTTGGTCCGGGCTTATGCGCGGCTGGGGACAGCCCGCGCTACTATACGGGTGGCTCGAACCGGTGGCGCTACTATCCGCTTTATTATTTGTTCTTAAGATGTCGGAGGAGGAAACGGATGTGGCGGAGAAGGGTGGGGATGGTGCCGTAGTAATGGCACATGATGCGGAAACGCTCCTTGAGGCTGGCGCTATGATTCTTGTCAGTCATGCCGTCGCTGAGATAGTCGATTGTGACTGTGTGTAGGTTTACGTTATGGTCGGGATCTGCGGATTTGAGACAGCGTAGTGTCCATTCGTAATCGGCACTGAAACGATATTGCAGATCATATTCGGGCGCGAGGTCGCGACGCACCATGAATGCCTGGTGACACACCAGCATTCCGTTTGCAAACGATTGGAATGTCAATCTCTCGGGGACGGAGAGATGGCGGGGCTTCACGAAATTGCGGTCTGAGTCGACAACAACGGTATCTCCGTAAATAATATCGGCACAAGATTGTATAGAATCAGAATTATCCATTCTGTTTGGAATTCTATTGCCATTTAAGCCAGTTGCTTCGGCGTATCGCTGCAGTGTGTCGGGTGCGTGGAGTAAGTCGCCGGCGTTAAGGAAAAGTAGGTATTTGCCCTTGGCGGCACGGAGTCCCTTGTTCATGGCATCGTACAGTCCATGGTCCGGCTCGCTGCGTATGATGGAATCAGGACACATCTCGCTGACTATGGAGACAGTGTTATCTTTGGAGGCTCCGTCAATCACAAGATGTTCGAAATCGCGAAAGGTCTGGGCGTTCAGGGATTCGAGCGTGGGCCTGATCACCGGAGCGGCATTGTAGGTTATCGTGATAATCGAAATCAATGGTCCGGCTTCAGAAACAGAAGAATCTTCAGAAGCATCAGAATCTTCAGAAGCATCAGAGGCCGAAGAAGTATCAAAGGCTGAAGGAGCGTTACAGACAGGGGACGCCTCACAGCCGGAAGAAGCGTCACAGACAGGGGACGCCTCAGAGGCTGAAGCAGTGTCAGTGGCCGAGGGAATCACCGAAGAAGTCCCGTAGTCAGGATTCTGTACCTTGTTTATGGTATCGGATTGTGTATTGTCGCGGTTATTCATGTCGTGAGTGCGGTTTTGGTAAAAGAATTGCAAAAATACGGTAATTATAATAGGGTATTTTTTGTGAATTTTAAAAAAACAATTAAATTTGCAATTGCAAAAGTAATTGTCGGTGCAAAATTAATAAATGCGCTCGGCAATAACAAACAGGGAAACATATCCTTGAACCGGGAAATATATACTTAAACAGGAAATAAATCATTAAAAAGAATAAACAATGGCTTATGTAATCACCGACCGCTGCGTAGCCTGCGGTACATGTATTTCCGTATGTCCTGTAGAGGCAATCTCCGAGGGCGAGATCTACCACATCGATCCCGATACCTGCATCAGCTGTGGCAGCTGTGCATCCGTATGTCCTAACGACGCAATCGAGGAGGGATAAGGACAAAATCGTTAAATACGAAAAAATTATAGCCGTTTCTAAGCAGAGACGGCTATTTTTTTGTTAAATTTGCAGTTGCATATTTAAACAGACAGCTAACGGGCGGGGAATTGTCCCGGTGCCGATAAAACACAGCGATATGGAAATCACATTAAGCGTAGTAAGAGAACAGGGAGTTTCGTTGCCGGAATATGCCACGAGCGGCTCGGCGGGTATGGACATACACGCGATGCTGGACGAGGCGGTGACCTTGCATCCGGGCGAGCGCAGGCTGATACCCACGGGGCTGAAGATAGAGCTGCCCGAAGGGTTCGAGGCCCAGGTGCGTCCGCGTTCGGGGCTGGCATTGAAATATGGCGTGACGGTGCTGAACACTCCCGGCACCATCGACTCGGACTATCGCGGTGAGATAGGCGTGGTGCTGATCAATCTCGGCCAGGAGGACTTCGAGATAAAGAACGGCGACCGCATAGCGCAGATGGTAGTGGCTCCCTATCCTCAGGTGAAATGGAACGAGGTGCTGATACTTGACAACACGGTGCGCGGCGAGGGAGCCTACGGCCATACGGGTGAGTAAGGATCGAACAGAGTGAAAGGTAACAGGACAATAATATCTGTAATTGCGGTTTTGGCCGTGGTGTTTGCCATGGCGGCCCGCAGTGCGTCCATAAGCAAGACTGACCGCGAGAAATCGCGATACTATTATTACGAGGGTCTGCGTCAGATGGCGGCTGACCGTGACGATGCCGGCTACGAATGCTTCAAGCGGGCGTACCAGCTGGATCCGGACAATAAGGCTGCGCAATACATGGCGGCCCAGGAAAGGCTGATGTCGCGCGTGGCGTTCAACGACAGCGTGGGAATGAAGACCACCATGTCGATGCTGCGCCGGTATGTCGACGCGTATCCCGACGACATAGAGGAGGGAATCTTCTACGGCTACATGGCGCAGAACATGGACACCACCCGTGAAGGCATACGTGTGTTGGAGCGTCTGGCCGAGCGCTATCCCGACAACAGTAACGTGCTGATATATCTGTCGGACGCATACAGCAACCACGGCCAGGGCACGAAGGCCATCGAGGCCATGGATCGCTACGAGAAATTAGAGGGCAAGAGCGCGCCCCTGACGCTGAACAAGATGACCCTCTACATGGAGAACAAGGACTCGTTGGGGGCGGTGCGCGAAGTGGACCGCCTGATAGCCAGCGACCCGAGGGAATACAGTTATCTGATACTGAAAGGGAACCTGTACGAAGTGCTTGACAAAAGGGATTCGGCCATGGTGATGTACCGTAAGGCCGAGGAACTCGCGCCCGAATCGAGCGGCCCGAAGATGGCACTGATGGAGATGTACCGTCAGCTCGGGGATTCGGCAGCCTACGACACGAAGGTGTACGAAGTGCTGCTGACCGAGGACCTGGACCTGACGCAGAAAGTGGGACTGTTGTCGCAGTACCTTCAGAAGCTGATGGAGGACAAGCAGAACACCGAACGCGGCGACTACCTGTTCTCCGTGCTGCAGACGCAATACCCGCACGAGGCCGACGTGCTGAACCTGTCGGCACGCTACAATGCCGCCAAGGGGAAGTTTGACGAAGCCGCCGAGCAGATAGGCTACGCCATAGACATGGACCCCGGCAATCCCGACTATTACCGGCAGAAGATATATTACCTCGGTTCGGGGAAACGTACCGACGATGCCCTTGCGGTATACGCCGAGGCCGAGAAACATGGCGCCGGCGACAAGAACCTGGAGCGTTACTGCGCCATGCTGCTGCAGAACGACGATCGCTATGCGGAGGCGCTCAGCCTGTACCGCAAAATGGTGAATGCCATAGACTCGGGCCTGAACACAGACAAGGAAATAGACCTGTCGAAAGATGTGCGCCGCGACATCACGATGGAGGACCTGAACTTCCTGAGCGACATCATCACGTCGATGGGCGATGCCGCGTATATGATGAAGGACACCGTGAGCGCATACCGCGACTACCGCAACGCCCTGACGCTGAATCCCGACAATGCCATGGCCGCCAACAATTACGCCTATTTCAGCGTGACCAACGGCGGCGACAAGGAGGAAGCTCTGAAACTGAGCGAGAAATCGCTGAGAGGCGACAATGCCGAGAATCCCGTGTACATGGACACATACGCCTGGATACTCTATCTGATGGGGCGCACCGACGAGGCGCTGGAAACGCAGAAGAAAACCATCGAGCTGATGGAGAAGGCCGGCATACTCGATCCGGAGGCGATGTCGCATTACGCCGATATGCTGGTCAAGACGGGAAACAAGGAAGAAGCAATAAAATATTACCAAAAGGCGCTGGAGCAGAAACCGGACAATTCGGAGGAGCTTCGTGCCAAAATAGAGAAGGCCCTGAAATGAGAGGCCCGACAACAAGAACGATGAAAAGAGGAATAATCATAGCCATAATGGCTGCAGCGATAGCCCTGGCGCCGGCTTACGGAGCCAAGAAGGCCCGCAAGACCTCCGGTGAGAAGGCGAGTCAGGAACAGACCGGTAACACTCCGGGCCAGAGCGCCCTGGAGCTTGACGAGGAAGCCCTGGAGATAGTAAACAAGATTCTGAACGGCTATACGGAGTGGCAAAGCGCCAGCTTTACCGGCAAACTGCGCACTTCGATGCTGAAGTTGCCCGTGTCGCCCACGGTCAAGATATACATGGAGAAGGGGGAACTGATACAGCTGTCGGTCAGCGCGCCGTTCATAGGCGAGGTGGGCCGCGCCGAAATCACTCCGAGCGAGGTGCTGGTGGTGAACAAATACAAGAAGACATACGTGCGCGAAAGCGCCGAGGCCGCTATGAGCCGCGACCGCGGACTATTGGACGAGGTGCAGAGCCTGCTGTTGGGCCGTATCGTGATATTAGGCAAAGGGGAGTTAAGCATGGGGCTGCTGAAGGACGTGCTGTTCGAGCGTGAGAACAACGGCGAATGGATAGTGGTGCCCAACCGCGAGGGCGAGGAATCGGGCCTGCAGTACGGATATGTTGTGAACGCCAACGGGCGCACGCAGGTATTGTACGGCATGATGCAGGGTCGCACCGAGACCGCCACGCTGACGTATGACTATGCAGGCGGCGGCATGGAACTGGGACTGGACCTGCAGCTGCCTAAAAAGAGAATAGAGGGACAGCTGGATTTCAGCAGCGTGAAGTGGGGCGGCAACAGGATGAGTTCCATCAATCTGGACAGATATAATAAAGTCACATTCTCGGAATTCGTGACCAACTACAAGTAAGACACCGGACGATGGGCGTTTGTAACAGAGTAATATCCATAATTTTGGCCGTGACGACCGTAGGCACGGTATTCGGTGTGTCCGAGGTATCGGCCGGACAAAGCAGTAAGGCCTCCGTCAAGACAGAGCGACAGACTACAAAAAATAAGAACGCAAAGACCCAAAAGTCCACTAAGGCCACAACAAAGAAGCGCCAGGTCCGCAAGTCAGGGACACAGAGCGGCAAAAAGGCGCCCGAAAGTAAAGCCGAGTTGCAGCGCAGACAGCAGGCAGCCCAGGCCGAGATAGCCGAGACGCGCAGGAAGATACAGGAAAACGACCGTCAGGTGCGTCAGAATCTCGCGGAACTCGGCAAACTGCAGGGGGACATAGAGACGGCAAAGAAGCAGGTGGCCGCCACACGCAACCAGGTGACCACGCTTCAGAACCGCATCGGTACGCTGGAAGGCAGGATAGCACAGGGCGACAAGGAAGTGGCCCGTATGCGCGGCGAATACCTTAAGGCCGTGAAGGCGGTGCGCAAGCGCAAGGGAAGCAATTCGACATTGGCATACATATTCTCGTCCAAGAGCTTCGGCGAGGCCCGGCGCCGTATGCGTTATCTGCGCGAATTCTCGGAGTGGCGCAAGAAGCAGACCGACGAGATACAGAATGAACTGAACGTGCTGAATCGGGAACGTGCCGCACTGGCGCAGAGCCGTGATATGTACGACAAGGCGTTGGCCAAGAACGTGACGGCACAGAAGCAGCTTGAGACGCAATACGGCAAGCAGGATGCGATAGTGGTTCAGCTTAAGGCCAACGGCAGCGCGCTGAAGACGCACTTAGCGCAGAAGCAGCAGGAAGCGAACGCCCTGAAGGGACGCGTGGCAGCGTTGATAGCCGCCGAACAGCGCGCGGCCGAGCAGCGTGAAGCCGAACGCCTTGCGGCCGAAAGGAAAGCGGCTGAACAAAGAGCCGCAGAGCAACGCGCCGCAGAGGAGAGGGCGGCCCGCGACCGCGAGCTTGCCATGACTCCGAAACCGAGTAAAGCCGAGGAGGCGAAAGAACCTGCAAAGGAGAAACCGAAGGAGACCAAGGCCAAGGAGCAGCGCAAGCGCAGGCCCAAACAACCGAAGCAGGAGAAGACGAAGCAGGAGAAGACGAAGCAGGAGAAGACGAAGCAGGAAAAGACGGAACCGCAGAAAAATGCCGGTAACAGCGGCAGGGAATATGCCGACGCCCGCAACCGCCGGCCGCGTTCCGACGCTTCCGTGCCGTCCGGGTCATCGTCCGCATCTGCATCCGGCTCAAAGCCGGCAGGAGGCTCTAACTTCGCCTCCATGCGCGGGTCATTGCCCCGACCCGTTGGCGGCGCATTCAATATCACAAGCCGTTTCGGCCCGCATTCATTACCCGATCTGCCCGATGTGGTCTACGACAATCCCGGCATCGACGCCGAGGTGGCGCGTGGCGCTACGGCACAGGCGGTGTATGCCGGCAAGGTCTCGGGCGTGTACATGATACCCGGTTTCTCGACCGTCGTAATTGTGAACCACGGCGGGTATTACACCGTGTACGGCAACCTCGCTTCGGCCTCGGTTAAAGTGGGCGACGTGGTGAAGCAGGGGAGCGCGGTAGGACGTGTGGCCGATTCCGAGGATTCGCCCGGTCACGGTCAGATACATTTCGAGGTGTGGAAAAACCGCGATAAACAGGATCCATTGGCATGGATACGATAAACGTAGAACGTTACAGCCCCGCGCATAGAGCGGAATGGGATGACTTTGTGGCCCGAAGCCGCAACGGTACATTCCTGTTGCAGCGCGGCTATATGGACTATCACAGCGACCGGTTCCGCGACTGTTCGTGGATGGCTTATCAGAACGGCAAGCTACGTGCCCTGCTGCCGGCCAACATCGATGACTCGGGGGTGTTGCACAGCCATCAGGGACTGACGTATGGCGGCTGGATTACCCCTGTCGGACATCTTGACGGCGAGGACCTGCTGGAGATATTCGGACAGGCTATCGAGGTGTGGCGGAAAGAGGGAATCAAGGAACTGGATTATAAACGGATACCCTACATCTACAGCAAGACCCCGGCTGACGAGGACCTGTATGCGCTGTTCAGACTCGGGGCGGTGCGGACCGGGTGCGGACTCAGCAGCGCCATAGACCTTAGGGACGGCGTGACATTCAATCAGATGCAGCGCCGGCATCTGCGGAAAAGTCAGGCATTACCGTTGACAATCAGCGAAGAAACTAATGTCGCCGCGTTTATGGGATTGCTGACCGACTGCCTGCAAGAACGGCACGGCGTGAATCCCGTGCATACATGCGGGGAAATGCAGATGCTTCACGACCGGTTTCCTCAGAACATCAGGGTGTTTGTGTCGAGACTTGATGGCGAGGAAATGCCACTGGCCGGGGTGTGCATGTACGACACGGGTATCGTGGCCCATGCGCAGTATATTGCCACGACTCCGCAGGCACGCGAGCTGAATCTACTCACTCCGCTGTTCCATTATCTGATCAGTGACGTTTTTGCTGACCGCAGATATTTTGATTTCGGAATATCGACAGAGGATAACGGCAATTATCTCAATACAGGCCTGTTGCGTCAGAAATTCTCGTACGGGGGCACGGGCGTGACCTACGACAGATACAGCCTTAAGTTATGACAGTTTTAGATTTTGATAAGGGCGCCCCGGAACAGATAATACAAGGTCGGGAAGAACGTGCCTCCTTTTTTCTTGTTGCGCCATGCTTTTAACGGCACACGTAATATCCACGATGCGGGATATTGCAGGCGAATCAGTTTCCCCTCTGCCAGGGCTACGCCTTTTGGCATAGGCTTGTCGCCGGTGGAAGGATGGTCGTGGGTGCAGATGGTGATGGGGAAGAATCGGCAGTGGAAACCGGCCTTGATTGCATCGAAAAGGAATTTAGAGTCCTCGCCTGACTGGAAAAGAGGAGCCCCGAGGCCGAAACGGCTGTCAAAGTTAACCTTACGGATTACACGCAGTCTGCACGCCATTTCGAATGTCGTGACATAGTATCCTTTGGGGAAGGGTAGCGTCAGGTCACATTCTTTTTCCGGATATTTCTTAGGGGAGCCAATGAATTGGAATGTGGCGAGATCCACGTCCGGATTTCGGTCGAACGTGTCAATTACGGCTTGTAGCTGGGAGGGGGTATATATCAAATCATCGTCTGCAATAAGAATGATATCCGCGTCGCAGTTGGCGCAAGCGTTGACACGATTGGCTCCAAGACCGGGATTGTCGGTGAAACAGATCGATATGTCGTCCCGGCAGGCCAGAGAATCGGGGATGACGGGGTGGGGGCCCGGGAGTTGCCATGACACGACATAGCGCACGCCGGGCACCTTCGGGAGATTCATGGCCTCGACGTGGCGAATTCCTTCGGGCTGCCATGTGGCTATGGCCACGTCCATTCTGAGGGTCTTATCGCAATCCGCTGTTTGAGTCATGTTGCAAAAGTAGTCAAAAAAAACGGGACGCCCAAGGGGCATCCCGTAATTATGAGTTGTCAGAATGGATTACTCGGCCTTGCCGTCGCTACCCAGCACGTTGAGGATCTTGTGCTTGTAGAGCTTCTCCATCTCGTCGCGAGCCGGACCCAGATACTTGCGGGGGTCGAACTCTGCGGGCTTGTCGTGGAATACCTTGCGAACGGCGGCAGTCATGGCCAGACGGGAGTCGGAGTCGATGTTGATCTTGCAGACATCCATCTTGGCAGCCTTGCGCAGCTCCTCCTCGGGGATACCGATGGCGTCAGGCAGCTTGCCGCCGTACTCGTTGATCATGTCTACATACTCCTGGGGAACGCTGGACGAACCGTGGAGCACGATTGGGAAGTCGGGCAGCTTGGCCTCGACAGCCTCCAGCACGTTGAATGCCAGCGGCGGGGGAACGAGACGGCCGGTCTTCGGGTCGCGTGTGCACTGATCGGGAGTGAACTTGTAGGCACCGTGGCTTGTACCGATGGAGATGGCCAGCGAGTCAACGCCTGTGCGTGTCACGAAGTCGATAACCTCCTCGGGGTCGGTGTAGGTGTGGTGGTCGGACGAAACCTCGTCCTCAACGCCTGCCAGCACGCCCAGCTCGCCCTCTACGGTTACGTCGTACTGGTGAGCGAAGTCGCATACTTTCTTGGTCAGAGCCACATTCTCCTCGTAGGGGAGATGGCTGCCGTCGATCATGACGGATGAGAAACCGTTCTCGATGCAGTCCTTGCAGAGCTCGAAGCTGTCACCGTGGTCCAGGTGCAGAACGATCTGGGGATGCTCCCAGCCCAGAGACTTGGCGTACTCAACGGCACCCTGAGCCATGTAACGCAGCAGAATCGGGTTTGCGTAGTTACGGGCACCCTTCGAAACCTGAAGGATCACGGGTGATTTTGTGTCGGCAGCGGCCTTGATGATGGCCTGAAGCTGCTCCATGTTGTTGAAGTTGAATGCCGGAATGGCATAACCGCCGTGAACGGCCTTGGCGAACATCTCGCGGGTGTTCACCAATCCTAATTTTTTATAGTCTACCATGATAGTTTGTTATTATGGGTAAAGTATTGTCTTAACAAATGAAAGGGGCGTTTGGGTCAATGTTCCTTTTCAGACTGCAAATATAGAAAAATTTAAGGAATAGACCAAATTTTATAGCAACAGCGCGCATCAATCGCGGAACTGTTCCTGTTGCCGCGCCCGGGTCTTGGCATCGAGGCGTTCAAGCCAGAAATCGAGAAACCATCCGGCCACGGTCTCGCACCTGTTGTGCTTTTCGACAAACTCACGCGAGCGAAGTCCGCGTTCGCGTATCCGTTCCGGGTGCAACGCTATGTCTTCAAGAGTGTGGGTCAGGGGTTCAAGTTCAATCGGGGCGTTGACGATGGGACGGTTATCGAACTCTCCGATAAAGTCGTAATATTCAGGCTCGGCGCCTGATACGACGTTGAGGCCGTATGCCATGGCCATCAGGGCGGTGGTGGCCGGCGTGTAGCTGTATATCTGGTCAAGCACTACGTGGCTGTCTTTCAGAAGTTCGATGAACTCATTGAAGGGCCGGTTTTCGACTATCGCGAGTTCGGCCTTGTCAGGATGACGACGCACCACCTCCTGCGCCGCCGTTTCCAGCAGGTCGCTACCTTTCATCAGCTTGCGGTTGCGGTCGCGCCCTAAGAAGAATTTTACCTTGGAGATGTTGTCGGGTAGTTCGACAGGCTCGAACAGTTCCAGGTCTACCGGAATGCCGCCGTATGCCGCGCGTTCGGTGCCCAGGCGGCGCTCCATTCCAAGCTGATACTCATACAGCACCGAGACGGCACCGTCGATGATGTCGAAGAAATTCTCCTCATAGCTTCTGAGCGGTTCTGCGTGCCATTCGTCCCATTCCTTGGGGTTATCAAGATACATGCGCGACGGCTTGCCGTCGACAAACCATTCGCTGTAACGCAAAGGGGAATCCGGCGCTGCCAGTATGTCAAGGAACGCCATGTCTGTGCTCATGGCCGTATAGAAAAGGCTGCGGTTATTGTCTTTAAGTATGCGGAGCAACGGCCGGAGACGTTCGGGGCGCAAGGAGGTGAACACCGGGTCGTGTACCGCCACGATGTCGTAACCGCCGAGAGTCCCTCGCAGCAGTCTGCGCATGCGTATGGCATGCAGTAATCCGTTGACGCGTCCGGGACGGCGTGAGATGTCGATGTCACGTTCGCAGTCCATCCAGCGCGAGCCGTCGGAGGCGATGGTGACGTCGCAGCCAAGTCTGCGCAAGCCTGTGGCCAGTGTGCGATGGCAATTGCTGTAGTCTCCGAGCAGCAGAATTTTAAGAGAGTCTGCGTTGAGCGAATTAACCATTGAAAATCTTATTGAGTGTCAGTGCCACAGAAGATATGCCCCTCTCCCTCCTAAGGCGGTATATGCGTATAGAATCCTAAGCCAGAGTTTAGCCATGGCAGGGCATGAAGCCTTGTCAAGGGCTTGCTTCAGGAGTCGGCGCCCCGATGAGCGATTGCCTTCGCGTGTATAAAGGGCAGCCAGATTGACGCGCCGGTAATCAAGCATGGCGCGTATGTCCGGACGTTGCGGCGCATACGATTCCATCAGGTTTATGACGCGTTCCCACAGGCCTTCCTTGGCACTGAACGAAGTGCCCGTGATGGATTCCTCCTGTGAATAGACGGTTGTCCCCGTTCTGTCAAGGGCCACATAACGTGGGGAGGCGAGTAAGAGTCTGAGTCCCAATTCCCAGTCATCCCACACTCTTATGCCGGAATTCCAGCCGCCGACTGATTTTATGAAGTCTGTACGCACCATATACGCCTCTGTGAAAAGCATCCCGTTGTACAGGTGACATCTGAGGATATCTTCAGGTCGGTAAGGATTACAGGAATGGCGACCCGACAAAGATATCTGATCACGTTTCCAGCATACCATGTCGGTATTTGCGGAGTGCCGCAGGGCATCGGACAGGATTCCGGGTGCCATCACGTCGTCGGAATCGAAGAACTGTACCCATTCCGAGTCCACATGTTCCAGTCCGGTCTGACGTGCGCGGGCCGCTCCCGGACGCGTTTCCGATAAGATGCGAATGTCGAGTTCCGGATCTGCGGCATGGGTTTCTGCCCAACGGCGCACGGTCTCGAGGCTATGGTCGGTGGAATTGTTGTCGACCACTATCAGCGACAATGGCCGTAAATCCTGTGCCGCTATCGAATCGAGGGCGCGCGTCACAAGATGTTCCCGGTTGTAAACCGGGACCACAACGGTTATTGACGCGTCATTCTTGGCCATTTGTTTTACTTTAGTTATCTTTGTAACGGAAATTACATAAAGATGTATATAATAGTACGTCGATTTGTAATTGTGACAGGGGAGTGTTAAATTTGTAGCCTAATTTGCAGGCTGAAAAACAAGGATAGATGAAGATACTGGATTCACAAAGCATACATGAGGTGGACGTGGCGACATGCGAGTCGCAGAAAATCAGCTCGATAGATCTGATGGAACGTGCGGCGATGCAGGTTAGCGTGGAGCTGATATCGAGGTTTCTGCCGAGCCAGCGCTTTGTGATATTTGCGGGACCGGGCAATAACGGGGGCGATGCGCTGGCGGTCGCGAGATTGCTGATGGAGCAGGGCTACAAGCGTGTCGAGGTGTTTCTGTTCAATGTGACGGGCAAGCTGAGCCATGACTGCGACGAGGAGCGCAAACGGCTCATCATGGTGGACGGTGTGGATTACACCGAAGTGACCCGTGAGTTTACGCCCCCGTATCTGAGCAGCGAGGACGTGGTGGTCGACGGACTGTTCGGGTCTGGCCTGAAACAGCCTCTGCAGGGAGGATTCGTATCCGTGGCGCGGTATATAAACGAGTCGCATGCGATGGTGGTGTCGATCGACCTTCCCTCCGGCCTGTTCGGCGAGTGGAATTCGCAGGTGAGCCAGCGCGACGTGGTGCACGCCGACCTGACGCTTTCCTTCCAGCTGCCAAGGCTATCGTTCTTTTTCAGGGAGAACGCGGCTGTGCTTGGAGAATGGAAACTGCTGGATATAGGCCTTGACATGAAGGCCGTGCGCGAGCAGAAGACGGACTATCGAGTGATCGACGCACAGAACGTGAAGCCGCTGTTCAAGCCGCGAGATCCGTTCAGCGGCAAGCGCGACTACGGTTCGGCGTTGCTTTTTGCGGGCAGCTATGGCATGATGGGCGCCGCCGTGATGTGTGCAAAGGCCGTGCTGAAAAGCGGCGGAGGCCTTGTTACGGTGCATTCCGCCCATTGCGGGATGCCGATAGTGCAGACGGCTTTCCCCGAGGCTATGTTCGAGCCGGACCGCAACGAGCACATCATCACCGACATGACGATACATCACAACCATCAGGCTGTGGCCGTAGGCCCGGGCATCGGTACGCACGACGCGACGATCGAGGCGTTGCAGAACCTGCTGCAGCACGCCACCATGCCGATGGTGCTGGATGCCGACGCGCTGAACTGCATCTCGATCAGGCCGGCGTTGCTGACATACGTTCCGGCCAAGACGATACTGACGCCCCATATAGGAGAATTCGACCGCATGTTCGGCGAGCATCATAACGATGAATCGCGACTGCGCACGGCTATCGAGATGGCGCGCCAGTACAACATAATAATCGTGCTCAAGGGCCATTACACGGCGGTGGTGCGTCCGACGGGGCGTGTGTACATCAATACAACCGGCAATCCGGGAATGGCCACGGCCGGAGCCGGCGATGTCCTGACCGGAATCATCACGTCGTTCCTGAGCCAGGGATACGAACCCGGTTATGCCGCGACCTTAGGCGTGTATGTTCACGGCCGTGCCGGCGACATGGCCGAGACGGAACCGGGACAATACGGAATGACTGCGTCCGACATAATCGACAAGGTCGGACCGGCCATACAGGATATTCTCAAAAACAGCTAAACTGTATAACTATGAAAAAGATAGCAGCCATACTGCTGACGGCTCTGACGGTAACGGCCGCCACGGCACAGCAGACCAAGATACTGACGGCCGACAAGCACAACGAGTACGGGCTGGTGTACACATTGCCCAACACCGCGCTCAGAATCACAATGACGGCCACGCGCACCGTAAGGCAGGCCGGACCATACTGGCAGTATGCCAAGAAATATATCGGCACCGACAATGTGGTGCGCAACGACGCCGAGCAGTGGCAGCTGACCGGCGTTAAGGTGGAACAGTACGGTGTGTCGGACACTGAGACGCAGTATCTGATGCAGCTCAAGCCCGGCGCCTTGACCTACATCAGCGTGGGCGACGACAACATGCTGCTGGCCATCAACAAGGAGGTGGCCGGTTCGAAACTCGCTCCGGCGGAGGAAGATGACCGTTTCGGCGAGAACCACGACATGCGCGAGTACTTGGGATACGTGGACGAAGACTTCATTTCGTCGCAGTCCACCGCCAAACAGGCGCAGATGCTCGCATCGAACCTGATGGAGGTGCGCGAGGCCAAGGTGGCGCTGAGCCGCGGCACCGCCGAGACCATGCCCACCGACGGACGCCAGCTGGAGCTGATGTTAGGCTCGCTGGCCAAACAGGAGAAGGCATTCACGGCCGCATTCGCGGGCCTGGTGCGTACGGACACAGTGACACGTGTATTTACATATATTCCCGGCGAGGCGGACAAGACCACGCTGTGCCGCTTCAGCGACTTCGCCGGATTCGTGGAACCGGACGACTATGCCGGCGACCCGTTGACCATCGCCGTTACCGACAAGAAATTCGCCGAACTGCCGACAGACGACAAGGGCGAGACCAAGAAACTGCCCAAGGACGCCGTGATGTACCGCATCCCCGGCACCGCCAAGGTGACGCTGAGCCTGAACGGAAAGCGCCTGTGGAGCCGGGAGGGCGAGTACGCGCAGTATGGCGTTGACTTCGGCCTGCAGCCTACGCTGTTCTCCGACCGCCGCGCCAGGTCGTACGCCATATTCGATATGGCTACCGGTGCCCTGAAGGAGATAGGCGAAGTGACGGAATAACCTGACGAGATGCCTGAGACATATCTGACATTATGGCGCTACCAGCAGCTGGTAGGCAACACGTTGCGGTCAAACCCCGACCTGCAGGGGGCGTGGGTGATGGCCGAGCTGAGCGACGTGCGCGTGGCCGGAGGTCACTGCTACATGGAGCTGGTGGAGAAGGACGAGCGCGGCGGCATGCGCGCCAAGATGCGCGCCATGATATGGCGCAACACCTTCGAGACGCTGCGCCGCAAGTTCTGGGCTGCCACCCAGCGTGACATACAGAGCGGGCTGAAGGTATTGGTGCGCGGATCGGCCAACCATCATGAAGTGTACGGCCTGAGTTTCGTGATCAGCGACATAGATCCGTCGTACACCCTCGGCGACATGGAGCGGTTGCGCCGCGAGATACTGTCGCGTCTGGAGCGCGAGGGACTGATAGGGCTGAACCGCAGCCTGCCCGTGCCTGCGACGCCGCAGCGCGTGGCGGTGATTTCGGCTGCGGGAGCCGCCGGTTACGGCGACTTCGTCAACCAGCTGTCGGCCAATCCACAGGGATATGTGGTATATCCGATGCTGTTCCCGGCCGTGATGCAGGGGGAGCGCACGGTGCCTACGGTGATGGCTGCGTTGGACTGGGTAGAACGGTTCCGCGACATGTTCGACTGCGTGGTCATAATCCGGGGCGGCGGCGCCACCACCGACCTGAACGCATTCGACAATTACGAACTGGCGGCGCGCGTGTGCAGGTTTCCGCTGCCTGTAGTGGTGGGTATCGGACATGAACGCGACCGCACTGTGCTTGACGAACTGGCGTGCGTGCGCTGCAAGACGCCCACAGCCGTGGCCGCATGGATATTGCAGCAATTGGACAACACCTATATGGCCGCTTACGAGGGATGCCGCCGCATAGGACGCTATATATCGGAGGCCATGAAGGGTGAGCATATACGACTGCATCAGTATGAGGCAATGCTGCCGTCCGTAGTATCCACAAGAACGCTCCGTGCGCGGATGACACTGCAGCAGATAGCGTCCCGCGTCACCGAGTCGGCGCGCAGGACACTGCAGCAGAACAAATACGGACTGGAACGCCTGGAGGGACTTCAGAGGGTGCTAAGCCCCATCAATACGTTAAGGAGAGGTTACAGCATAACGCGTGTCAACGGCCATGCCGTCAGCCGTGTTACGGCCCTGAATCCGGGCGACATCGTGGAGACGACGCTGACCGACGGCACATTGACCTCGGAGGTGCGTACGGTTGACGCCGAAACCCGGAATGCTCGATAAAGATAGAAAGAGATGGAAGATAACAATAAGGAAATGACATACGCCTCGGCTATAAGCGAACTGGAGGCGATAGTGGCGAAGATGGAATCCAACCAGTGTGACATCGACAGTCTGTCGGGTTATGCCACACGTGCCCTGCAGCTGCTGAGCTTCTGCAAGGAGCGTCTGTTCAAGGTAGACAAGGAAGTTGAGAAATGTCTGTCCGCCCTTAAAGATACAATGGAGGCCGAGTGATGGTCAGAACAATAGAAGAGATTGGGGAACGGTTAGGCGCCGCGAAGCCGGCGCGTCATGGGGAAATCAGAATATTGCTGACGGATTCGCGCGAACTCGAGGATCCGGAAGGGACATTGTTTTTCGCGATACGCACCAAAGGAAACGACGGCCACCGTTACATAGGCGACCTGTACCGTCACGGCGTGCGTAGTTTCGTGGTGGAACGTGTGCCGGAGGAGTTTCGCGACGCCACCGACGTGAATTTCATAGTTGTAGACGATGTGGTGGGCGCGTTGCAGAAACTCACAGCACGTGACGCATCGTTTCAGGGTACTCTGCTGGCCATAACCGGCTCGCGCGGCAAGACCACGCTGAAGGAATGGATATTCCAGCTGATGGAGCCGTTGGCCGACGTGTCGCGCAGTCCGCGCAGCTTCAATTCGCAGATAGGCGTGCCGCTGTCGATGTGGGGACTGTCGGAATCGGCCGCGCTCGGCATAGTGGAAGCCGGCATCTCGCGTACGGGCGAAATGCAGGCGCTGGCCGACGTGATACGCCCCGATGTGGTGATAATAACCAATGTGTCGGATCCTCACAGCGAAGGGTTTGCAGACGATGCCGAGAAGGCGCGCGAGAAATGCCTGCTTGCGTCGCGCCCGGAGACCAAAACCGTGATTTATTGCCGTGACTATAAGCTGATATCCGATGCTTTGGATCAGACAGCGCCCGGCATGCAAAGAATTACATGGTCGTACATTGACCCGGAGGCCGACGTATATATCATGAAGGGACAGGTCAAGGACGGACTGATACACCTAACATACCGGTATAAAGGAGAGGAGCATGAGCTGGAGGCGCCGCTGACGTCGGACGCCGACTTCGAGAACGCAGCCAACGCGCTGACGTTCATGCTGTACAGCGGCGTGGACGCGCAGGAGATAGCGCGCAATTTCAAGGACCTGCACAAGCTCGGGACACGCCTTAACGTGAGCGACGGCGTGAACGGCTGCATATTGATACACGACCAGTACACTTCCGATTTCTCGTCGCTGCGGCCGGCGTTGCACTTCGCGCGCCGTCGTCAGACTCCCGGCAGCGGGCTGACGCTGATACTGAGCGACCTGCATCACGAGACATCGGATACCGATACACTATACCGTCAGGTAAGCCGGCTTGTCAAGAGTGCGGGCGTGTCGCGGTTTGTGGGTATCGGGCCGAAACTGGCGGCTCACCGCGAGCTGTTCGGTGAAAACGCCGAGTGCTACGAAAGCCTGGGGCAGTTCACGGCGTCACGGTCCGGTTCCGACTTCAACAACGAGACCATCTTGCTGAAGGGCAGCCCCGAAGCCGGATTTGAGGAAATTGAGGAAATGCTTGAGGCGCGCCGTCACGAGACTGTGCTGGAGGTGAATCTTGACGCCATCGTCAGCAATTTCAATCAGTTCCGCCGTCATCTGCAGAAGGGCACCGGAATAGTGTGCATGGTCAAGGCGTCGGGTTACGGCGCCGGCAGCTACGAGATAGCCAAGACGCTGCAGGATGCCGGAGCGGCATACCTGGCCGTGGCGGTGCTGGACGAAGGCGTGGAATTGCGCGACAAGGGAATCACTATGCCGGTGATGGTGATGAATCCGAGGGTGGCCAACTATAAGTCGATGTTCGCCAACCGTCTGGAGCCGGAGATATATTCGTTCGGGATGCTGGAGGATGTGATACGCGAGGCGCGCAAGAACGGCGTGAGCGGCTATCCCATTCATATCAAGCTCGACACCGGTATGCACCGCATGGGATTCATCGGCGAGGAACTGCCGGAACTGATGCGACGTCTCGAGGGCGTGGAGGAAGTGAAGGTCCGCAGCGTGTTCACGCATCTGTGCGTGGCCGACTGTCCGGATCAGGAGGAGTACACGCAGCTTCAGCTGAAGCGTTATGCCGAATGGTCGCAGTATATCGTGGACCATACCGACGGCAGGGTGTTGCGTCATGTGCTGAACACGGCCGGCATACTCCGTTATCCGGAGCATCATTACGACATGGCTCGTCTGGGCATCGGCCTGTATGGCGTGATGCCCTTGGAGATGCCCGAGGAGAAGCCGTTGGCAGTGGTGTCGACGTTGCGCACCGTGATATGCGCTATCCACGAATGGAAAGCCGGCGAGACGGTGGGTTACGGACGCTGGGGCGTGTTGAAGCGCGATTCCAGGATAGCCACCATAGCCATCGGATATGCCGACGGCATGAACCGCCACTTCGGGCGCGGCGCGGTGAACGTGATAGTTAACGGCAAGGAGGCGCCGACGGTAGGCAACATCTGTATGGACGCCTGCATGATCGACGTGACGGACATAGACTGCAAGGTAGGCGACGCCGTCGAGATCTTCGGCCGTCAGGCGCCTGTGGAACGCCTGGCCGACGTGCTCGACACCATCCCCTACGAGATCCTGACCTCCGTCTCCCCCCGCGTCAAGCGCGTCTACTACCGCGAATAAGGATATCTTAAGTTTAAAAAGTTAAGATAGTTAAAAAAGTTAAGATAAATGAGGACCGGACTCGTTGGATATATCTAACGGGCCCGATTGTTTTATGGTTAAGCAACAGTTGCTAAAAAAAGCAGGGGGTATAAAACAAAAAACAGACGCATATCACTATGCATCTGTTTTCCGACTAATCACAAATCACTTTGTAATTTCGCCGTGGGTCCTAATTCTAAAATAACTATTAATCCATAACTTTACTAATGCAACAATAAATTGTCAATGAAACGATATCTTTCACTGGACTTTCGTCCAACACTAACGCTTTAAAAGTATGATGGCGGAGGAAACGTTAACAAAAACGGCAACCTCCCCGAATCCGAGGATTCGTAGTGGAGCCGGCTTCATGGCCTTCTCGTTTACGAATGCAAAGTTAAGCAACAAATCCGATATGAACAAAAAACATTGGGGCAGAATTTAACACTTTTGGATATTTTTAATCTCTAAATGTGTTAAAATCTGCAAAAATTGTTCTAAATGGGACATAAGTTGCTAAAAAGGGTAAATCATACACTCATTTGATTGTAGTTCTCTACCGCCTTCTGAAGCCAGGGAATATCTATTCCGCACGGAGCGTTGACGGCACGTTCTATGGCGACGGGCACCACGGAGACATATCCATGGTCCAGGGCCCATTCGTCCGTCCGGTCGTTGTCGGGTTCCAGATTCTCGTATTTGCCCGTAAGCCAATAGAATGGATGTCCGTGCGGATCGAAGTATTCCTGATATTCGTCGTTCCAGCGTCCTTTGCATGGCACGCAGAGCTGCATACGTTCCGGCACATGGTCGATGTCGGGTACGTTGACGTTGAGGCATACTCCCTCGGGCAGACCGTGTTTCAGGGTGGCTTCGGTCAGGATGTCGATGGCCTTGTAGCAGGGTGTGAAATTGGCGTCCATGGCATGGTCCGTAAGAGAGAATCCGATGGAGGGGATGCCGAAGGCGCACCCTTCCATAGTGGCGCCCATGGTGCCGGAATAAAGCACGTTGACGGCCGAGTTGGAGCCATGGTTGATGCCGGCCACCACTAAGTCGGGGGTGCGGTCCAGGATGTGGTGCATGGCCAGCTTGACGCAGTCCACCGGGGTGCCGGACACGGTGTATATCTTCGCGCCGTTATAGTCGGGCATCTGGCGGACGTGGAGAGGCGCGTTGACGGTTATGGCCATGGACTGGCCGGAACGGGGCTCGTCGGGGCAGACGGCCACCACGTCGCCGAAAGCCAGCATGCGGTCTATGAGTTCATGCACGCCGTTGGCGCGGTAGCTGTCGTCGTTGGTAACAAGTATGAGAGGCTTCATGTTAATTTGGTTTTTTTTGAATTTAAATGGGGGCCGGCTGACGCCGGAGGGGCCGGCGCTTAGCGCCGGAACAGAACGGCTCCGCGAGGAAGGGGCTGCTCCGCGAGGGAGGGGCTGCTCCGCGAGGG
>ERZ1026968.405-NODE-405-length-19091-cov-6.833526_pt1 | contig 19091 bp, 13 predicted proteins | sample MGYA00519295_ERZ1026968 | MGnify/ENA primary metagenome ERZ1026968 (study PRJEB26926, sample SAMN06164480) | human gut metagenome | biome: ENVO:00009003; feature: ENVO:2100002; material: ENVO:00002003 | host: Homo sapiens | place: USA | collected 2012 ...
CCCACAAGGTAGAGATGCATTGATATCGATGACTGGAATAATCTAACCGCTGTAATAATGATTAACTCACTGCAATCTTTACGTGGGATTTTTGCGATTGTGATTTTTCTGCATCATTTAGCGGAATTTCATGCCGGAGGCGATTGTGGCGTGAGCTTTTTCATTATATTAAGTGGGTTTGTGTTATGTGGCGGATATCAGGATAAGTTAGATGGACGGCAGGTGTCTGTTCATGAGTTTATGAACAAGAGGTTGTCGAAAATTTACCCATTGCATGTCTTGTGTCTGGCGGGGGCCATCATATTGCAGCGCGGGGCCGCGTCGTTGCCGGTCATAGGGATATGGATAGGCAACCTGTTTCTTCTTCAAAGTTGGATTCCTTTGAGTGAAGTCTATTTTTCGGGCAATGGCGTATCCTGGTATCTGTCAACCTTAATGCTCTGTTATGCCATGTTCCCGTTTATTGTCAGAAAGATAAGCAAACTGAGGGGATCCAATCGATTGTTGTATTTTATTCTCGGTGCCGTGTGCCTGTATTTCATAGTGATACAGATTATACCGGAAAATTATAAGGCAGGACTGATATACGTGAACCCATTGTTCAGACTATATGATTTCTGTTTAGGAATTCTGTTGTGGGAATTGTACGATTCATTGAGAAAGCATAGAGCCATATATGGTCAGATATTGCGGATGCCTAAGGCTGCGAAAACTCTTGTGGAAGTGATTGCCGTGGCATTGATGGTTATCTATGTTATATTATATCCATTCGTGCCTATAGAATATTCATTAGCTTCTTATTGGTGGTTGCCGACGGGATGTCTGATAATGACATTCGCATTGTTTGATCGAAGCAATGGACTGCTATCCAGGGTGCTGGAATGGCCTGGGCTAGTTAAGTTCGGCGATATTAGTTTTAGTTTTTATATGATACATGTTCTGGTATATCAATATCTGGAAATCCTATTGATAAAGTTAAGTATTATACCCAGTCATGGATTAATGTTGGTATATGCATTTATACTTACTACGGCCTTGGCATATGCGTGTCAATGTTTGTTTGTTAAGCCTATGTCTGCAACTTGGATGAACTGGACCGGCAATCATAGTGACTAAAATTTGTAATGTATTGAGAATTAGAAATTTTAGAAGATTAAATAGACTTCTGTAAAATTAAGGCATCATTACTTAATCATTACTTAAATGACTTGAATTTGGAATATTGGGAATTTATTCCTAATTTTGCAGTCCGATTAAGGCCCTGATGGCGGAATCGGTAGACGCGCTGGTCTCAAACACCAGTGGAGCAATCCGTGCCGGTTCGACCCCGGCTCAGGGTACAATGAAAAGAGGATTCTCAGTTCGAGAGTCCTCTTGTTTGTTATCGGCACATCGATTTAGTGTCAGATGGAGATACGGCGGGCGTCGTCTAGCTGCTGGAGGTGTGCCAGCTCGTCGGGCGACTGCGAGCCGAGCAGGGCGGGTGCAATAAGCAGGACCTCGCTGATGATGTTGGCGTCGGAATGCTGCATGGACTTCGACAGCTCGGAGCGCGGCCGCATACATACCGTCAGATTGAATGCGAGCGACAGAAAGGTCATGTATATCACTAATGAAAGCAACGCTCCGAGAATGGAGTCGAACACGTTGTGCTCTTTCTTCCGGAATATGGCGAATACCAGCCGAGTGGCAAATGTGAATACGGGATAGACGACGATGAAGATAAGCGCGCAGGCCAGAGTGGAGTAAATGAATTCGGTCTCGGCACGTCCCTGTTCGAAGGGGAAACCCTGCATCAGATGCTGTTGAAGCGGTTCGCGGAAAATGTGTGCGCACACTATACCGAACAGCAAACCGGCCAGTCGGGGCAACTGCCTGACAAAACCGCGGCGGAATCCGGACAGAAGGGAGAGTGCTACGGTTGCGATGGCAATGAGCGACAGAAGCCAGGCGGACATAGGGTCACACTTTTTGCAACAGACACACTGCCGTGGTGGAAATGCCTTCTTCGCGTCCCTCGAAACCGAGGCGTTCGGTTGTCGTAGCTTTTACCGAAACACGGTCAATGTCAACGTGCATCACGTCTGCCAGAGTGCGGCGCATGTCCGGTATGAATGGCGCGAATTTGGGTTTCTGCGCCGCTATGGTGATGTCGGCATTGCCCAATTCGTATCCATGACCGCGCACCATTTCCATAACGTGTCCTAACAGTATCTTTGAATCTATCCCTTTATAACGCGGGTCGCTGTCGGGGAAGTGTTTGCCTATGTCGCCGAGCGCGAGGGCTCCGAGCAGGGCGTCGCACAGCGCGTGGATGGCCACGTCGGCGTCCGAATGACCCAATAAACCAAGACTGTGCGGCACACGCACGCCACACAGCCATAATTCCCTGTCTTCCACCAGGCGATGGACATCATATCCTTGACCTATCCGGAACATATTTATCTCTTGCGTTTACCCATCAGGTCGCGCAGACCGTCCATGTCGAATGTAAGCGTGAAGCGCAGTGTCTGGTCCAGGGGCGATGACTGCGCCGTGGCCAGCATATACGATGCGTCGAGCTGCACCACGTTGAGCGAGAAACCGGCGCCGAACGCGAAATAGCTGCGGCCTCCCTTGTTAGGGTGTTCGTAGTTATAGCCCAGGCGGGCGAAAAACTGCTGGTTGTAGACATACTCCATACCGGCCGAAACGCCGATTTCCTGCAGTTCCTCCTTGGCGCCTCCGGGAGCATCGCTGAACGACTTGAATATACCGGTGATGGGCGACATGGAGTTCCACTTGTCCCAGGCCGTGTTGAATTCGTCGATGTTCTCATACTGATCCTCGCGCGGCATGGTGGGCACCAGAAGTTTGTTCAGGTCCAGCCCGATGGCCAGCGAATGATAGTCCGCCAGAGGGAACATGAAGTTGGCGCCGAGCTTCAGGTTGGTGGGCAGGAAGTAATTGTTGGTGCCGCCGTCATAGCTAACCTTCGTGCCGACGTTAGAGATGTTGAATCCCCAGGAGAACTGGCATTCGTTGCGGCCTATCATCGGGAAGGACGTGAAATATCCGTTCAGGTCGACTGCGAATGCCGAGGCGGCATGGTTCTGCTCGCCCGTTTGGGTGTCCTGGAACGAGAGGTCGGACAGAATATAGCGCAGCACGACGCCCATCGAGAATTTGGACGACAGTTTACGGCTGTAGCCCACGTCGATGGCCATTTCGTACGGATGGATGGTCTGGGCGTTGATGTTCTCCGAACCTTCGGTGTATCCGGTGGTGACTTCACCCAGGCTGAAATAGCGGAACGAGGCCGATATGGCCTGGTTGTCGCTTTGTCCTATCTTGTAGTATCCCGACAGGTCAGCCAGGAAGATGTCGTTCACAATCTTGCGCAGCCACGGGGTGTAGCTGAGGCTGAGTCCACCGGTGGAATATGCAAAGGCGTATTTTGACGAGTTCCAGTATTGGGAATTCATGTCGGGGTCGGTGGCCGCGCCCAGATTACCCAGCGACGAGCCGCGGGCATCCGGGGCGATGCTCAGTGTGGTGACACCGGTGTTCACCGGGTTGAACATCTCGCCCTTCAGGTCGTCTTCGGCGTATGCCGTGGCCGACACCAGTCCCAAGGCTATAAATATATATGTCTTCAACGTGTTCATTGTATTCTAATAAACTTTAAAAGTACGCCGATATTGCGCGCGTTTACGCCTTAAGCGCTTTAAGGCACACAAATCAGTCGATTAGAGTGAACGTGACGGTGTTGGACCGGATTGTCCTGTGATCCGGGGCGCGCAGGGTGGCGGTATATGTGCCTGCCGGCAGTTCCGAGCAGTCCCAGTCCACGGGGCCCTCCACATTGTCTTCGGTAAAGACGATGCGCCCGTCGGAGTTCATTACTATCAGCTGCATGCCGGATGTTCCGGCAACGGGTATGAAACGCATGGAGTCAATTCCGTACGATCGCTCGGTGCTGAGAAGGGTGGCGGCATTGTCGCGGCTTATCGTGAACCGCAATGTTTTTGTTTCGGTGGCATTTCCCGCCATATCCCGTGCCGAGTATGTCAGAGTATGTTCTCCGTCGGCAAGGTGGCCCACAAAATATCCGGTTTCATAATCGGCCGTTCCGCATATATCGTCGCTCTGTACGGCTTCAGTAGTTATGGCGTTGTTGTCGACGCGCATGCTCAGTCCCGAAGCTCCACCCACGCCGGGAATGACCGCAACATCATCCGACACGGCCACATTCAGCGACATGGAAGCCGCGTCGTATTCCGCCGTCACCGTCGGAGCCTGCGTGTCGGTCTGACCCGGCGCAGGGATCTCGGTGCGGACCTCATCCTTCTTCATCATCGGGACTTTTACCAGCGTCGCGGCCGACAGCCGCTGTGACGGATCGTAAGCGCCTACATAAAGATTAAGACTGCTTGCCGCGCCATCGTGCGACATGAAGGATTCCACAGCCCGTGACAATGGAATACGGGCCGTGAATACGCCGTCCTTGACGCTGACGTGGACCGAAGATATCAGATCTGCCTGAAATGTCAGTTTGTAGGCGGGATCTGTCAGTGAAGAACGGATCTGGTCCGGCTGGCATATCTTAAGGACTGCTTTTCCGTTGAAAGGGGCGTCTCCATCTTTGGCTGCTATGGAGCCGGACAGAGTCACTACGTCACCGGGCCGGTATGCCGTGAGATTGCCGGTAAGTCGGCATTCCATTGAGCGCGTAGGCAGGGGAATGGTGAGGGCCGGATCGCCGACATATATGTATACCAGCTTGTTGGCGCCGTTTATGGATGATTTTGCCTGTGCATACGCCTCGCCTATGGTCCGGGGCCGTGCCAAAGGATTATTGTTACGGTCCTTAAATAGAGCCTTGGTAAAATAATCGGCAAGATTGAAATTTTCCGACGCCCACGCCGTACGGGTGGAACAGAATGAACCGATAAGGGCGTTGTCGTAACGTGTCACAAGTTCGGTGCCTAAATGTGTGTCTCCGTAGTCCGGTATAGTGAGGTCGCATCCTGCGAACATCATGAAGAACGGGAGTTTATTGCGTAATTTCGCAAACTCCGGCCCCGTGCAGATATGGGTCATGTCGTAACGTGCATGTCCGATATAATAGGACATAAGCTTGCCACTCTCAAGCATGTCGATGTATACGGGTATCTGACTGTTTTTGGTGTAGAATTCCTGCGCGAAATTGTTGTTTCGCACTCGTCCTCCGGTAGCGGTATTGATGTAGTTCTGGAGATTGGAGCCGAGTCTGGCCGCCTGATCGTTGTGCAGGTGGTCGTCGCCGGTGCAGGATGCCGTAATCGTTTCGTTGACGTACCATGCGAAATCATCGCTGTCAATGAATGTCAGGTACCTTTTGATTTTCGATACGATGCGTTCTCCATCGGTTTCGGTGTATATTGGCAGCACTCCGACGCCGGTCTGCACGGTCATTCCGGACAATTGCGTGGGCAGAAGATTGTCGGACGTGTTGCCGTAGTAATCGAATACGATGGCGGGTTCGCGACTGCTGTATATGCCCCCTTCCTGAATGCCGATGATGGGATACCTGTATGTCGATTTTACCTGGATTCCGCGCGTTTCGCTGTTGACAGGCCCCACCAGCAGTACGTTCTTAAGGGCATTGTCTTGCGATTCGTACATCAACTTGACCAGCATACGCACGGCTACGGGATCCTGGTTGCCGCTGCTGAATTCGTTATATATCTGCTCGGTTGTGACCACGGCCACGTTTATTTTGTCGTGATCGCGATGCAGCCGGGCTATCTGTTCCGCGTATTCCAACATCTCGGGCACCGCAACAATAAGGAATTCATATTTTTGATGCTGCAGACCATGCAGGTTTTGATTGGCTACGTTTACGGGGTTTTCCGGTATGAGCTGGCTGCTTGACGGATTGAAGGCCAGGAGCGTCCTGTCGACGGCTGATTCCTTGAAATAAGCCTTGCCTGCGTTCGCGGGCAATGCGAATGGCTGGAACGGATTGGTCACGTCAAGTACTATGGAGCCCGAAGGAATCCTGACATATCCGTTGCCGGTATCCTGTGCGGCCGGACGCAGATACAGACGTTCCTGCACCATATCCGTTCCGGCCATGCTTATGTCTTTGGTATATGTGAGCAACGTCCAGTCATAGAATAGATCTGTGTTCGATGAGTTCAGGCTGACTCCGACACTGACAGACGACGCCTTTGGCAGCGTGAATGAATTGGTGCGTATCAGTACAGGTACGCCCAGTAGATCGGAGGATCCTGTAGAGCCACCGGTGTATGAGGCGGGATGATTGTTGTTGCCCAGTCTCATAGTCATGTTGTATGATGCCCCGGACTTGGTCTGCATATAAACGATGCGCGACAGTGTGGAGCATTCGGATTGAAGCGCCATACAGCTTACGGGCAGGTTCCATGTCAGAGTATTGCCCTCCGACAGCGCGCATTCCCAGAATTCGTTGCCGTATTTGTAATGGCCATGCATCCTGTCATCTTCATGAATGCGCCAGTCATAGCCTTTGGAACGGTCGGCCGCGTTCTCCATGAAGTTCGATACGTCGTTCGGCTCGGTAAGTGTCATGGCCGGGCCGCTGTCGGTCAGAAAATAGTGTCCGGTTTGGGAATATATATTCAGCGAGTTGCTTTCGAATCCGGACGAGCCGAGAACGGGCTCGCGGAGGCCGCGAGCATAGAAATAGAGTTTGCCGTTTTTATGTATCACGGGTATCTGACGAAGGTCGTCGTGTACTGAATTCCTGCCGTTCTGCACCAGCCGGTCAGGCATCTGGATGCCACCGGATCCATATACCGATACCTTGTCGGGGTTGCTGAATCCCATTTCGGCAAGTCGCGTGTGGCTCAGTTCGTATATTCCGGCCTGACGCGTTTCCACCTTGACCCATTTGCCGGTGGCCAGCACCGATGCCGGACTGAATACATAAGCGCCGCCCTGAGCCATGGTCACCATAAGGGCCAAAGACAGTGCGATTAGAATATAGACTTTAGACTTCATCGAATACTGATGTCGAGTATTTTATTGTTATTGAGTTCATCCGTTATAGTCAGCCGCGATCCTTGGGTCAGAATCAATCCGTCAGGATGCAGAGGGGCCAGAATCAGATCACCGTCCTTGACGGTGATGTCACGGCTGATATCGGCGAGCGTTTCGCCGAAATCCGACATTGCGGACTCCGTGGAATAAGTCAATGAGACGTCTCCGCTTCTGACATGCCATTCCTTCGGCATCCGGTCGGGTTTTATAAAACCGCCGATCATGCAGCATTTGTCGAAAGCCACCGCACGGCACCAGGGCCGTCCCTGACTGCGAAGCTGAAGCAGAAGGTCGGCGGCGATTACGGCACAGCCCATTGTGACTGAGTCTACATAACGAACTGCGAACCGTGGCGCGATTCCTTTGCCGAGGCGTGCGATGCGGAACACTGCCGAAGGCATGGCCCGGAACTCGCCGGCGAAATCGGGTATGAAAAACGGTTGCCCCGAGCGTAGAAGCGATGAATCGGGAATCTCGTATCGGTCCCCGGTATCCATGATTGCGAATATCTTCATGACTGCAGGGTGCTCAGGCGGTTGTATATGATTGCAAGATGTGCGTAGATGGATGTGTTGGCCATCACCACATCCTGCGCTACCTTGACACGGTAGGGTGTAAAGTTCCATATCGCCTTGATTCCGGCGGCTATCGCTGTGTCGGCGGCCTCCTGGGCGGCTTCTGCGGGTACGGTGAGAATGCATATCTCGGCAGGGTATTTCTCCATGGCCCTGTCGATGCCGTCGGGATGCAGCACGGGGACGCCGAGGTCAGTACGGCCTATGTTGGAAGGGTCGTTGTCGAATCCCGCCACAATCTCAAGCCCATATTTGGTAAGTCCCGAATCGCGCATCAGAGCCGACCCCAGACTGCCCACTCCCATCACGTATGCCTTGTGAGGACGGCTGAACCCGAGGAACTCTGACAGCGCGTCGCACAGCGTGTTCACTTCATAGCCTATGCGTGTCTTGCCGCGCAGGTTCAGAAACGACAGGTCCTTGGCAATCTGTGATGAGTCTACGTTCAAGGCCCTGGCAATGCGGGTGGAGCTTACGAACTGTTCGGAACGGGCCTTTAATATTTCGACATACGCCAGATACCAGGGGAGCCGTCTCAGCGTTGGTTCCGGCAGAATCAGGGAAGGTGTCATATCTGTCATTGCGCCGTTACGGCGAGTTTATTGGTTTTTGAAGCCCAGTTGCCTTGCGGCGTCTCGACACGCACCCGGTACAGGTAGATGCCCCGGGGCACACGCGAGCCGGATTTGTCGCACAGGTTCCAGTATGTGCTGAGGCTTGACGAGAGTCCGGTGGTGTCGGAGGTGGTATTGCTCCATATCACGCGCCCGTTGAGGTCCATTACGTCCAGGTCGCATTTCATATCCGTGTTGGGCTGGTCCAGACTGATATGGAATGTCACTCCGCTTGTGGCCGGGTTGCAGTCGGTGCCCACGTTCACGATGCGCGGATCGGCCGTGGCATTGACCTTGAAGCTGATGGTGCTTCTGGTGGAATTGTTCAGGTTGTCCCATGCCTCGAGTGTCAGAGTGTGTTCTCCGGCCGTCAGGTCCTGCAGCGCGTAAGCGACGGTGCCTCCGGTATCGTCCACATCCGGCACGAAATGCTGCGACACGTCGTCGTACGGGTGCTTCTTGTCAAGAATCAATGAGATTCTGTGTCCCACGCCAGCATCCGACACGTTGATGCCGGCCGGGTCGGAGAGACGCACGAACACCACCGGATTCGGATTGACGGCATCGCCTTCAGCGAACCGGTCGGTGTTGAGGTAGAAATATTCTATTTTCGGTCCGATGGTATCGGTGTCGGCCGTGTCGGGGAAACCATATACGTACAGCGACTCGGAATATCCGTTGGCCTCGATGCCCCGGTCTGTCCATGCGTATGCCGACAGAAGGGCGGGCTGATAGTTGTTGCTGATTTCCATAGGCACGGTAAGGCGGCAGTTGAAGCGCCCCTGCTTCACCGAGGCGTTAATGCTGCCCAGTCGCGTCTTTCGGTCGTTGTACATTCTGCTTTCTCCGGTCTTGCCGTTGCCGTATGTCTCCACTACCGTCTCGGCATCGTACAGCTGCAGGCTTATCGTTCCGTTGAAGTCCGTGTCTACGTTGCCTTCGGGAGTGCGTATGCATCCGGCCACATCAAGGCGAGAGCCGGCAGTGATTTCAGGCGGCTCCGTAGTGCCGGCCAGCTCGGTGCCCGCTATCGAGTCTATGGAGACTGTGTTGCGGATGTTGTTCAGACGCATGGCCGGGTCGCCCATCAGTGCGTAACGGAGTTTGTTGTCGTCGCCCACATATTTGTTCTTGCCGTTGATGTAGGCCAGGCCTATCGGCAGCATCCGGCCGTCGCTGCCATTCTTGAAGATTTCAGATGTGACATATCCGTTAAGCGTGCCGTTGGCCGAAATATACACGGTGCGCGACGTCGAAATCATCCCCGCCACGCCTCCGCGCGGATTCAGCATCAGTTCTTCGGCAGCCGATACGATGGGTTCGTCCCATGGCATGAAGCGGCATGTGCCGGTATACATGAACGTCAGGTTGGGATTCTTTATTCCCACGATGTCATCCCATACCCAGAGCTTTTCATGTCCCCAGCCCCGTTCGGAGGCATGACCCAGATAATTGGTGAACACTACACCTTCATTGTAGTTGTCCAGCATGCGCCGGGTGGCCTGAGGATACGTCTGTCCCAATGCTGTGGTGACAAGCGGATAGGAGTCGATGTACAGTCGGTCGTACAGGTATGCCGCTCCGCGTCCTGACGCCCGCATGTTGTTGTAGGATTTCTGCGAATCGTCGAGGTGAACGGCCTTGTCGTCATCGTCGGCTATAAACATCACCTTGTTGCGCCATGAGCCGTATACAGGTTTGGTGACATGGTTCACTATCTTCTGAGCCATAGTCCGGGCCTCGTCTGCGCTTTTGGCAGGGATGCGCCCTACGGCCACATGGATTATGGCACGTCCTATCTGGAAGTCGGATGCCCTGACGTCGTCGAGCATGCCTATGTAGTCGTCGTTACTGTACGAGGTGGTCTCCGACAGCCCATCGCTCGATTGCCATATAGGCACCGGATTGTAACGCATGTTTTTGAAATCGGAAGTTTTTCCTTTGGGATCGAAACTCGGCTTGCCCATTATGAGGCAGTATTGTGGAGCGCGCCCCCGGTCGTGCCACATCTTCAGCAGCTTGCGCCACGCGCTCACATCGGGGATGCCGCCTGAGAACTCGTTGTAGATTATTTCGGGGCTAAGCACAGTCACCTGCATCCCGTCAAGCGACTGATGCATGTCGGCAATCAGCTGCGCTCCGTCGCGGTATTCGTCGGGACTGATTATCAGCATGTCGGGAGCCTCCAGGGCGTGCAGGTCCTGGTTGGCTATGCGGCGTCCTATTCTGGATTTTCCGGTGGAGATCTTTTCGGGGTCGAACGCCACGAATTCGCGATAACCGCCACGTTCCAGCCTCAGCAATGCCCGGTCTCCCTGCAGGGTATAGGCCACGACTGCCGGATGAGCCGGATCGGTCACATCGTATATCACGGTGGATTGCGAGGCTCCGGTCACTCCGAGGGTCTGTCCGGCTTGCCATGTGCCGTAGAAATGCAGCTGAGCGCCGTTCAGTGTCAGCGACCGGTTGTGAAACACCTCTATATAGTCGAGACGTGCCAGGAACAGCACTCCGGAATTGGTATAGCTTATGTTCAGCGACAGTCTGTCGGCCTCGGCAGGTGCCTTGAACGTGCGCGAGACGAGAGCCGCGTATTGGGCGGATTCCACGCCGGCTATCGAATCTTCCGATGCCCGGGGAATGGCCCGGTCGCCGATGCGGTATGTAAGGCGCGAGCCTCCGCTCGACACCTTGGCTCCGAAACGGATGGACACGGTCGCCTCGCCGTCCGTGAGGTCGGGCAGCTTAAAGTCGAATGTCTGGCTGCGTGTGCCACGGAAATCCTCGCCTAAATACGTGCGGCCCGATTCACCTAAGTGTGCCAGTTCCTGCTCGTGCACCTGGCGGTTCACGAACGTGGTGACGTCGGCTGTGGAGCCTCCCTGCAGATTCAGCTCGCCCACAGTCCTGCCTGTGTCCGAGTCGCTGATGAAGTATACCGACTTCTCGGTGTACGGATTTATGGTATGGGCGTACGGACGCACGCCGTCGCGGGGCGCCCATGTATGGTTGTCGCGGGCGAAAAATACGATTCCTTTCGACGTCCGTACGGAGGGAACCATAGGTAGATCGTCGGGCATGGAGGTGTCAAGAGCTTCGGCCACCATGGATCCTCCGGTGCCGTAGACCCGCACTTTCGACGGGTCGCTGAAGCCAAGGTTACGGAGCATCGCGTCCGTGATCAGGGTCATGCCGGTCTCCGATACTTCGACTGTGGCCCATTTCCCTTCCGACAGCACTGAATGCTGTGCGTAATGGCTCGCGTCAAGCGCCCATGACGCCGATGGCGTCGCGGCCAGCAATGATGTCGCAAATATGTGTTTAAGAATTGTACCGATTCTCATCAATGTCGTACTGTTGTTCCGGACAGCCGTTGCGGGAGTATGCCCGTAATGGATTTCGGCTGTCGTGGCTAAGAGTCTAATCAATAAAACGGAAAAATCGGTGCATTATTTTGCGAACTGGAGCAGATGCTCGTTCCATTGTTTTCGGTTGCCGTAGAAAGCATTAAGGTCCACGTCGCCGCGTACTCCGGCCACTTTCCCCCGGTGGTCGTACTGCCAGAAAGTCCAGTCGCGGTTGGCGGTCTTTTCGTTGAACGAGCATAGCCATAACGGATACCCGGGGCAGTTGGGATACACCAGCTCGTCGTATCCCTGTTCGTTGGTGTAGAATGTGGGTCGGTATCCCTTCAGGCTCAGGAAATCCACCATGTCGTGCAGCCTCATTGCGATGGAGTCGGAGGGAACGCCCTTGGCATTGCCCTGGTATTCCACGTCGATGGCCACGCCGAGCTCGAGGGGGCGGGCCTCGACGGCGCGTATCAGATTGAGCGCCTGCTCGATGCCGTCGCGGTCGAAGCGGAAGAAATGGTACGCTCCGCGCTTCAGTCCGGCATGGCCGGCCTTGAGATAGTTCAGCGCGAAATTGGGGTCGCGGAAATCGGCTCCTTCCGATGCCTTGATGAATATGAATTCGTAGCCGTCGGCCGACACGGCGTCAAGGTTCATCATGCCCTGATGGGCCGACACGTCGATGCCGCGTATGGGGAACCGTTCGCGGCTCACATGCGGCGGGCTCGTGATGTAGCGGTTCCACGAGAACAGGATGGTGAGCGCAAGTATGACGACCACTCCGGCGAACCATCCGGCTATCCGGATGTCGCGTGGCGAACGCTTGTGCAGCATGTGCGGCTCGTCGGCGAAATCAAGCAGTTCGCGGTCGCCCGAACTGTCGCCGTAAGCCGAGACGTGCAGGTCGGTACGGTCGGGAAACATCTGCGTCACCCTCCGCACTTTCTCGTCACCCTTGCAGTTGGGGGTGGCGAACCGTCCTGTCAGCCGTCCGTCGGCGTCCACCTCGATCTCGGTGCCCATCACGGTGTCTATGCCGTGACGCCTGGCCCACGGCTCGATCCACTGGGGCACGCTGGCCGAGCATATCGCTATTCTGTCGCCGCGTTCCCTGGCACGGTTCAGTTCCTCCATGCCCCGCTTGCGCAGATTGCGGTCCACCACGTCGGCAAACGCCTCGCCGTATGCCTGGAAGGCACTGAGGGGCATCCCTCCGTACAAGGCTCCGAACAGCCGCTCCTTGGCGTGTGCGCTGCCCTTAAGCCCGAGTCGCCACGACATGATGGCCGGCAGCGCCTTTATCCCCGCGCACCACATACCCTTGCGCTTGCGCACAAACCGGGCGAACAGCAGGAATGTGTCCTTGTCGGTCAGCGTTCCGTCAAAATCGAATATCGACAGCCCGGTCATGTCGCAAGTGATGAGTTATGAGTGAATAGTTATGAGTGATGAGGTGGTTAATGCTTAGGTTTCTTTTTGTAGGCCGGGTCCTCCGGGAATTTATTCGGGAACGAGAACTTGACCCGGGGATGAGCCAATGCCCAGCATACCAGGAACACTCCTATCAATATGAACGGGATGGACAGCATCTGGCCGATGTTCATGCCGTAGCGGGCTATCATCTCGTATTCGGAGCTGACCTGCACGTTCTTGATGTATTCTATCAGGAACCGGGGCAGGAAGATGCCGATGAAGAACACGCCGGTTATGAGCCAGGGGCGTTCCTGGGCGTTCTTCTTCCAGTACATCCACATCAGCACCACGAACAGCACCAGATAGCTGAGGCTTTCGTACAGCTGCGTGGGATGTGCGGGTACGGTCTCGCCGTTGCGCTCGAACACGAATCCCCATGGGAGGTCGGTCGGACTGCCGTATATCTCGGAATTCATCAGGTTGCCGAACCGGATCATGGCGCCCACCAACGCTATGGGAATCACTATCTTGTCGAACACCCACGACGCCGGCTTGTGACTCGTGAACCACGAGAACATGAACAGGGCTATGATTATGGCGATGGTGCCGCCGTGGCTGGCCAGACCGCCGTTCCATATCTTCACAATCTCGCCGGGATGCTGCGAATAGTAGTCCCATTCATAGAAGAACACGTGCCCCAGGCGAGCGCCCACTATGGTGGCTATGGCCACGTATGCCAGCAGGATGCCGAGCCAGCGCTCAGGCGCGCCTTCGTGACGGAACATGCGCTCCATTATGTTGTAGCCTATGATGAAGCCCACGGCGAACATCAGGCCGTACCATCGAACGGAAAGCGGCCCCAGTGAAAACATCACCGGGTCCGCGTTCCAGTAAATTATCGATTCTATCATCTATAACAGTCTATGACCGCCGGCCGGCACGAGTGTGCGGCCGACAAGTCAAAATATGGGCAGATTATTTGAGGTTGCCTACGATTTCGGCTGTGTCCTCGGCTATCATCATCTCCTCGTCGGTGGGGATGACCACCACCTTCACCTTGGAGTCGGCGCCCGAAATGGTCACTTCCTCGCCGCGCACCTTGTTGGCTTCGGCGTCGAAAGTCACTCCGAGGTAGTTCAGATGACGGCAGATGTTCTCGCGGGTCTTGGTCTGGTTTTCGCCCACACCGCCCGTGAAGACGATGATGTCCACGCCGTCAAGCACTGCGGCGTACGCGCCGATGTATTTGAGGATGCGGTATTCGTACATCTCCATGGCCAGCTTGGCACGTTCGTTGCCGGCGGCGATGCCGGCCTCGATGTCGCGCATGTCGTTGCTTATGCCCGACACTCCGAGCACGCCGCTTTCCTTGTTGATGACGGTCTGCAGCTGCTTGGCGTCGAGGTCGGCGCGTTCCATCAGGTACACTAATGCGCCGGGGTCAACGTCACCCACGCGGGTGCCCATCATCAGACCCTCGGTAGGAGTCAGACCCATGCTGGTGTCCACGCTCTTGCCGTCCTTGATGGCCGTGATGCTGCCGCCGTTGCCGATGTGGCAGGTGATGATGCGCTGCTTGTCATAGTCCACACCCAGGTATTCGCAGGCGCGGCGCGACACGTAGCGGTGGCTCGTGCCGTGGAAGCCGTAGCGGCGGATGCCGTACTTCTCATAATATTCGTAGGGGAGGGCATACATGTATGCCTTGGCAGGCATGGTCTGATGGAAGGCGGTGTCGAACACGGCCACGTTGGGCGTGCCGGGCATCAGCTCCTGCACGGCCTCGATGCCGATGATGTTGGCCGGATTGTGCAGGGGAGCCACCGGGTAGCACTCCTTCACCTTCTCGATCACGTCGGAAGTGATGAGCACCGACTTGTTGAAGTATTCCATTCCGTGCACCACGCGGTGTCCGATGGCGTCGATCTCGGACAGGTCCTTGATCACACCCTCCTTCGGGTCGGTCAGCACCTTGAACACCTGGCGGATGGCCTCCTTGTGGTCGGGCATCAGCACGGTCACGGTCTCCTTCGATCCGTCGGCCTTCTTGAATTTCAGGAAGCTGTCGGGAAGCCCGATTTTCTCTACGCCGCCTTCGGCCAGCACTTGCTTGGTGGCCGAGTCTATCAGTTTATACTTAACGGAGCTTGATCCGTTGTTGAGCACTAATATCTTCATTATGAAAAAGCTGCTGTTGTTATTTCTTGTCGCCGATAGCCTGGTTGCAGGTTACGATGATGGTGTTCACGATGTCGTCGACGGTAGCGCCGCGGCTAAGGTCGTTGACGGGAGCTGCCAGACCCTGGAGGATAGGACCTACGGCGCCGGCGCCTGCCAGACGCTGAACCAGTTTGTATGCGATGTTGCCGGTCTCCAGGCTGGGGAATATCAAGGTGTTGGCGTGACCGGCCACGGGGCTGCCGGGAGCCTTCATCTCGCCGATCTTCGGCACGATGGCGGCGTCGCTCTGCAGCTCGCCGTCTATCTTGAGCGCCGGGTCGATGTGACGGGCTATCTCCGTAGCCTCTATCACCTTGTCCACACGCTCATGGGTGGCGCTGCCTTTGGTCGAGAACGAGCACATGGCCACGACGGGGTCGAGTCCTGCGATGTTCCTGGTGGTGCGGGCCGTCTCGATGGCTATCTGGGCCAGCTCCTGTGCGTTGGGGTCGGGCACTACGGCGCAGTCGGCGAATATCAGCATGTGGTCCTCGCCGAAAGGAACGCTCTCGGGCAGCAGCATGATGAATGCGCCGCTCACCACCGACACGCCGGGCTTGGTCTTCAGCACCTGGAACGCAGCGCGCAGTACATGGCTGGTGGGGCTGAGTGCGCCGGCCACCATGGCGTCGCCTTCCCCTTTCTTGATCATCAGACAGCCGAGGTACAGGGGGTTGGCAGCCTGCTTGCGGGCCTCCTCGATGGTCATTCCTTTCTTCTTGCGAAGTTCGGCCAGCAGTTCGGCGTAGGGCTCTACTACGGCCGCATCCTTAGGATTGACGAACCGGGCCTTCTCGATGTTGCTGAGCCCGAGCTCGAAGGCCTTGTTCAGTATTTCTTCCTTGTCGCCGATGAAGGTCACATGGGCGATTTTATTGCAAATAACTCGGTCGGCCGCCTGCAATGTGCGCGGTTCGGTCGACTCCGGCAATATCAGTCGCTGGGGGTTAGCCTGCGCCTGAAGGGTCAATCTTTCGAATAATTTCATGTTTTTTGGTATTTTTCCAAAAGCAAAGTTACAAAAATTTTCGTGTCTCAGCAATAATTTCTAATTTTACAGCCGCAAAACATTAAGGTTGCATTCCGATGATGGATTCGCATCCCATATTTCACGTGATTTGAAACGTTTATACCGGTTCATATTGAAGACATTCCTGCCGATGTTCGCGATGACTTTCTTCATCGTGCTGTTCATCGTGCTCATGCAGTTCCTGTGGAAATACATGGACGATCTGGTGGGCAAGGGCCTCGGCTTCGGAGTGTTGGCCGAACTTTTCTTCTACGCCGCCCTCTCCATGATACCGATGGCGCTGCCGCTGGCCATTCTGCTGGCGTCGCTGATGTCGTTCGGCAATCTCGGCGAGAAATCGGAGCTTACCGCCATCAAGGCCAGCGGCATTCCGCTGATACAGGTCATGTCGCCCCTTATCGTGCTGATAACCATAATAGCCGTCGGCGCGTTCTTCTTCCAGAACGACGTGCTGCCAAAGGCACAGGTCAAGATGTGGACGCTGCTGTTCTCGGCCCGTCAGAAAAGTCCGGAGCTGGAGATTCCCGAAGGTTCGTTCTATGACCAGATCACGGGCTATAACCTGTATGTCAAGAAGAAGAATCCCGACACCGGTATGCTGTACGGCGCCATGATATACGACGTTGGGCACGGCGACAACCCCACCATCCTGCTTGCCGATTCGGCGCGCCTGGCTTTCACGCCCGACATGGATTACCTGTACCTGCATCTCTGGTCGGGCGAGCAGTTCGAGAACCTGCGCGAGCAGAACATGAACTCCAACAACATCCCGTTCCGCCGCGAATCGTTCGTAGACAAGGAATTGCTGATACCGTTCGACGCCAACTTCAACCGCCTCAACGAGGAGGGAATGCGCAGCCAGTATGTGGGCAAGAACATAAGCGAACTGCGCACCAGCATCGACTCGCTGTCGCGGCGTGTGGACAGCATCGGCAACCGCACCGCCGAGGGATTCACCACGCTGGCGTTCCCCACTTTGGCTCCTGCCATGGGACAGAAGGTGGAGATTGCGACTGACAGCAACGGTAAAAAAACAGCCAAAGCGAAACAGGAGACCGAGAAGAAGGCCGTGAGACCCGTCAGCCTCGATTCGCTGCTGTTGGCCCTGTCGCCCGCACAGCGCGACCAGGTGTTCTCCGGTGCCTTCGCGTTGCAATCGCAGCGTAAGAGCGAGCAGGAATTCCGCGCCGTTCAGGTTGGCGACGAGAAGGCAAGGCTGGTGCGTCACCGCATCGAGCTGATCAAGAAATACACCCTGTCCGTGGCATGCATCATCTTCCTCTTTATCGGTGCGCCGTTAGGCGCCATCATCCGCAAGGGCGGACTCGGAGCGCCGATGGTGATATCGGTGATGCTGTTCCTTGTGTATTACATCATCGACAACACCGGGTTCAAGATGGCCCGCGAGGGTATATGGCAGGCGTGGGCCGGCATGTGGCTATCCACGTTCGTGCTCCTGCCGTTGGGCATCTTCGTGACGTATAAGGCCATGAACGACAGCGCCGTGTTCAACCCCGACCTGTACAAGACATGGGCGCGCCGTCTGTTGGGGCTGCCCGAAAGCCGTCAGGTGACGCGCAAGGAGGTTGTGATCAATGATATAGACCGTCCTGTGGTGATGGCCGGCCTCGACAGGCTGCAGCGTCGCTCGCAGGCGTGGCTCAAACGGTATTCGCGCCGTCAGAGTTACAGGGATTACTGGATGAAACCGTTGCGGCGCCATCCCGTCGCGGTGCTTGGCGACGAGACCGATGCGCTTGTGGCCGTGCTTAACGACAGCCGCAACCTTAAGATAGTCGACAAACTGAACGATTATCCCATCTTGATGTGGCTCTGGATTTACTGCCCGTTCCGCAACCTGAAGGTGCGCAAGGCGCTGATGTGGTTCGCCCCCGTGGGTATAATCTTCTACCTCCTGAGCATCCCCTACACCCGCCGCCTGCACGACGACATCGCCCGCATCGACAAGACTACCACCGCCCTCCAGGGAATCATCGCCGAGATGATAAGCCAAGGTAAATGATTTGCAGTCAATAAAAAAGCCAGCCGTGATGTGGCTGGCTATCGATAAAGTCATTATGCTTATTCTGACTCCGGAAGTGACAGATAGTCTGTCGGGTCTGTGATGCCGGCGAGTGTGAACGCCTCGTGGCGTTCCACACACGTGCCGCAGCGGCCGCAATGACGCTCGCCGCCCTTGTAGCATGAGTAAGTCTGCGAATAATCCACGCCGATCCTGGCGCCACGCGCTACTATGTCGGACTTGGTCAGGTTGGTGTAGGGGGCGAAGATTCGGGTGTCGGTGTATGTGCCCTGCGCCATGGCCTCGGACATGGCGTTGATGAATCCCTCGCGGCAGTCCGGATAAATGGCATGGTCGCCGCCGTGATTGGCTATCATCACGAATTTCAGACCGTTGCTTTCAGCTAAGCCGCAGGCCGCCGCCAGCATGATGCCGTTGCGGAAAGGCACCACGGTCGATTTCATGTTCGAGTCCTCGTAATGTCCCTCGGGAATCTTCTCGGCCCCGCTGAGCAGCGACGAATTGAAATACTTGCCTATGAAAGCCAACGGAATGACGATATGCGGCACGCCGGCCTTTTCGGCCTGACGCCGCGCGCATTCTATCTCGGCGGCGTTATGGTTCGACCCGTAGTCGAACGTCACCGCCATCGCGATCCTGTCGCGATACTCCCACAGCATCGTCGTGCTGTCCACTCCCCCCGACAGCACCAATACACTATCCTTTTCCATATCGTTACAGTTGTTCGAAGGCGCGGAGGCGGCGGTGGGCTGCGAGGGACTCGTGGGCGGCGTCGGCGCGGTTGGCGAAGGGGTTGAT
>ERZ1026968.412-NODE-412-length-18921-cov-6.771229_pt1 | contig 18921 bp, 7 predicted proteins | sample MGYA00519295_ERZ1026968 | MGnify/ENA primary metagenome ERZ1026968 (study PRJEB26926, sample SAMN06164480) | human gut metagenome | biome: ENVO:00009003; feature: ENVO:2100002; material: ENVO:00002003 | host: Homo sapiens | place: USA | collected 2012 ...
GCATACGAGATCGCCTTAGTCTCGTGGGCTCGGAGATGTGTATAAGAGACAGCGAATTTACAAATTTATTCATTTTTCCACAAACATGTTCATAATATGTTATAAAAAAGACAAAAAGGTATTATCATATCTTTAATCGTAACTTTGCACCAAATGACTCACGACATCCCATACGAGGATGTCATCTTATCAACGACAATAACTTCATGAAAAGACTCACCTGCGGCATGCTTATGGCCGGAATCATGGTCACAGGCGCGACTGCACACGCTGAACTGATCATCAACGAGCTGATGCAGAGCAATATCGACTGCATCATGGACGATCTCAAGGAATTTCCAGACTCATGGGTGGAACTATACAATGCCGGTAACGAAAGCGTCAACCTTTCGGACTATGCCCTGTCAATCTCGTCTAAAGAGAAGAAATCCTACAAACTGCTGTCACGCACCGTCACCCCCGGACAGTATGTAGTGGTATACTGCGACAAGGAGGAGGAGGGTCTTCACGCATCCTTCCGACTCGAATCGGGCAACGACGGCGAACTCTATCTGTTGATGCCCTGCCGACAGGAGTTTATATCCTGAAGCAGGGCACCAAATCGAAAAAGGTCATAAAGAATTAAAACGGCCTGCCGCCTCCGGGCGGCGGTCCCATCGGAGGTCTGCCCCCGCCGCGTCCTTCGCGACCGGGAGGCGGTCCGGGATGCCCGTCGAGATCGGCGGGCATTTCCTGTGCCTGCTTCTTGTTCTTCATCGTATTGAACGTGTACGATACGCTGAACATGACGTAGCGCGTCAGGTCATTGTAACGCGAGTCGACAATCTGGTTGGCGCTGATGCTGCGGCTCACGTTCTTCTTCATACCCAACAGGTCGTAGGCTCGCACACTGAATGTCAGACTCTTGTCCCTGAGAATACTGTATGATGCCTCGGCGTTCCACAGCCATGAGTCGTTGTCGAATCCTGCCGTATATCCGGTGGAACGGTCAAAGCTCAGGTCGGTTGAGAGGGAGAGTCCGAACGGCAGCGTCAGCTGTGCGTCGGCGTTGAAGCCGTATGTATGCGTGTACTGGTTCTTCTGCTGCTTCAGGGTGTTGGCGGTCATGCCGAACGAATAGGTAGGATTCACCGACATCTGGAACACGTCGCAGCTGTATGTCACTCCGAGGCGTGGAGTCAGGTTGAGATTGCTGGTACGGTTGAAATCTCCGTTGATATAGCCGGCGTTAGATGCGTAGCGGGCCATCATATTGACTGAATAGCGCCAGTGGCGGTTTGTGAACGGCTGGTTTATCATGACACCGGTGAACATGTTCATGTTGCCGTTGGCGTTTGCATAGCGGGTGGTGCGCGCGCCGGTGGAGGGGTCGGTGGTGGTGTTTGCCACTATCACGTTTGTGGCGTATTGCGCGTGGAGCATACACATCAGCGACCGCTGGGCATCCTGGTTATAGTTGTTGTAATGGAAATTGAGCGACTGCGTGAAGGTCGGTTTCAGGTCCGGGTTACCGATGGTGATGTTCAGCGGGTTGGACACGTCGGCTACAGGCTGCAGCTGCGACATGGAGGGCTGTGACGTGCGGGCGTTGTAACGCAGCATCATCGACTCGGTCTTTGAGAACTTGAGCCGCAGCCGGGCGTAGGGCGCAAAGTTCCACACGGTGCGCTGCGGAATGTTCCGCTCGGAATTTATCAGGTCGGTGCTCTTGCTGCTGGAGGGCGTGACTGCCAGGCCCACCTCAAGGTTCAGTTTCTTGTTCACCTTCTTGTATCCCAACTTGAGCTGATGGTTTATGAACCGGTTGCGGAAACTGTTGGACACATCCGGATTGAACACTCCGTCGGCGGGCACGCCTCCCAACGCCTCGGGTATGAAATTCTCGGGATCGTCGGGAAGTCCGATGTCGTAAGTCGATTTGTCGGAATTGTTGAAACGCATCTGTATGCGGTATTCGGCCTGCAGGAAGTTGCCTTTGGCCACATCGCCGAGTGGTTCGGTCCAGGTGGCCGTACCGGTCACGTTATTGCTCCATTCATGGTCGCGGATGAACTGATACAGCGTCTCGGACTCCTCGTTTTCCATATAATACAGGATGTCGTTCCACGATGTGGTGCGCTGGCGCGTATCCGAGAAATTGTACTGCGCGCGCAGACTGAACGAACGGCCCTGATGCGACTTGAACTTATGGTTATAGATCAGGTCGCCCGAAGCGTTCCAGCTCGTACCCTTGTTGAACTTGATGTTGTTGTTTCGGTTCACCAGGCTTTTCAACATGTCGCCGGCACGCAGCGTGGAGGTGTCGGACATCTCGGTGTTGCGTATATTGAACGAGAAGTTGGGCCGGAAGTCAAGGGTGTTGTAATCGTCTATCTTCCATTCCATACGGAAGTTGGCGTTGACGTTGTGTCCGCGGTCACGCGACTTTGAGCCTTGCGACTTCGTGCTGATGGAGTCGGGGAACAGATATTGCGTCTCGGTGCGCGAATCGACCTTGCTGTCGGAATGGCTGTAGAACACGTTGCCGCCGATGCGGAACTTCTCGGTCTTGCCTAAGTTGAAATTTATACCGAACCGCTGCGAGTCCGTGATGCCCCCCTGCGGGCCGAAGCTGCGGAACCGTCCCCGGCCTCCGTCCATGAAGCCGAGGTCGTTGATGTTGTTGGCGCCGCCAACGATAGATATCTGGTTGTTGTCGGTGAACGTGGAGATGTTGAAGCTGCCGTTATACCTGTTGTCGGTGCCGTAGCCGGCCTGCACGGTGCCGAACCAGCCGTTTTTCATAGACTTCTTTACGGTCAGGTTAATTACCGTCTCCTCCTCGCCGTCGTCCACGCCGGTTAGTCGCGAGAAGTCGCTTTTACGGTCCACCACCTGCACCTTGTCCACCAGTTCGGAGGGGAGGTTCTTGGTGGCCATCTTGGTGTCCTCGCCGAAGAATTCCTTGCCGTCCACCAGCACCTTGGTCACGCTCTTGCCGTTGGACGTGATTTTACCGTCACTGCCCACCTCCACGCCGGGAAGTTTCTTCAGCAGGTCCTCGACTGTGGCGTTCTGCATGGTGCGGTACGAGCCAGCGTTGAACTCCAGAGTGTCCTGCTTGGCAACTACAGCCGCCTTTGTCGCCGTTATGACGGCTTCCTTCAGGGTGACCGACGCTTCAGTCAGCTTGATTTCGCCGGCATCATATTGTTGGTCGGAGTCCGTGAGGCGGACGGTCTTGTACACAGGATCCATTCCTACCATCGACACCTTGATGGAATATAATCCCGGCTCCACCGATTTGATTTGAAACTTCCCGTCTACGTCAGCCGTAACCACATCGACAGGAATACTGTCGTTGCCTGTCGTCAGGGATATCGATGCACCGGTCAACGGCTCTCCTCCCTCATCCTTGACATTTCCCGTTATCACCGCACCGTACATGGCAACGGCGCAGAAACAACATAATGTAATTGATATTATTGACCTTTTCATAATCTTGCCTGAATCAATTATTCTGACTTAATTATCGCATAAAAGGTTTATAAACGGGCAATAATAAAAAATGTTAACATTTAGTATTGCAAACGTTTCTTAACTCCGGGTTGTTGTAATGTCAAATGGAATCAATATCAATTACCAGAATATGAAAGCACATTACTTAATGCTGGGACTGGGACTGGTCGCGTTAATGGCCTCCTGTTCCCACGACTCGAAAGACGAGCCGGCAAGATCCGACAAAGCCATCACATTCACGGCCGCTGTTCCACAGTCGGCCTACCGTTCGCTTGATGACGCTGTCACGACTACAGGTTCGATCAACACATTCCGCGTATACGGTTTTGTCGAGGGGTACGAGAGCCCTTATATGAACGGTGTGGAGGTAGTTAAGAACAACGGCGTCTGGGGTTACAGCCCGATGCAGTTCTGGCCTGTCGGCAAGACTATGAACTTCTACTCCATCAGTCCGGCCATAGTCACTGACCCGGCCGCCGCCGACAATATCGGCATGGACTCATCCAAGCCCGATATACCAAACTTCAAGAACACGTTCCAGACCGACCTCCTCTATGGTGTCAACATGGGACTGACCGACGCAAGCTCGTCGCAGGTCAAGATCAACTTCCGTCACGCCTTGGCCCGCGTGGACTTCCTGTTCAAGAGCAAGGAGGGGCAGTCCATAGTGTTCAAGGCCGACGATATCGAACTGGTCAACATCTGCAACACGGGTGACTTCAAGTTCCCGCGTACCTCAACCACCGATTCCGATATCGAGGTATCCGTAGGCAAATGGGCTGTAAAAGACAAGGGTAACATGACCTTGAACTCCACGCCCTCCGACTTCATCGGCAAGACTCCCGTTCAGCTCATGTCGGACAACAACCAGTTCGTGATTCCGCAGGACATATCAATGGCTTCGGAAACTAACACCGGCGGCATGTATCTGAGGGTACACGGCACTATCTATGACAAGGCATCGAAACTGCAGACATGGCCGCTGACCGGAGCCGCTTCCGACATCTATGTGCCGATCAACACGAAGGACGGCAAATTCAAACCTGGCTACCGCTACGTATTTACCGTAAGCATAGGCCAGCCGAACAACGAGGGATGGATCCAGTTCGACCAGAACGTAACCGTGGACGAATACGGCATTTCGGATGAATCCGCCGAGAACAAGTAACTGATTACTAATCTCCAATACATCTGCCTTCCCGCGCAGTGATGCCGGGAAGGCAACCAATTGATTAAAAAGAGGGTGCGGAATGCGTCATGAAATTATGTCGAGCCATATTGCCATTATTGGTGGTCTTGCTTCCGGGATGCGATTCCGGCCGGCGGGACACGTCGGAACCTACGGAGGGTGAGCCTATTGCCTTTGACATTACCCCGTCATCCGGATCGACAGTACAGGATTCCACCGGCATAATCACCACCCGCAACATTTCCGAATTCCTGGTATGCGCATACGAGGCCACGGGAGGACGGCCCGTCCTGATGAACAATGTGCTGGTGACCCGCACCGGCCGCAACTCATGGACTTATCCCGACCAGATAAAATGGCCTGAGGTGCCCCTGAACTTCGAGGCGGTTACTCCCGCCGACGTGGATATATCAATCAACGCCTGGGACTATCCATCATCGGTCAAACTCCTAATGTGCAAAAATGTGAATGGCATCGAGACTCCCGACGCAACCCGCGACTACTGCATCTCCGTACGTCGCGACGCCGTGAAGGGCGACGGCAAGCTGCGTCTTAACTTCGGACACTGCATGGCTCACGTCACCTTGGATATAGCCGCGGACATCCCCTATACCTCTGTAATCGTCAAGGAAATAACAATGTACCGAATGAGCCGGGGAGGCGATTTCCATTTCCCGAAAGCCACTACCGCTCCAGGGGCCGGACGCGGGGCATTGGACAACTGCTGGACCAATTGGGCACTTGAACAGAAGAGTATGCAGATACCGTATTTCCAGGCCGACGACGGTATGGAAGTACCGTTGACATCAACCCCCGTATCACTGCAGAACAAAAACAATTTCTTTTATGTTCCCATCATTTTCGATCCGATGGATGTACACGAAGGAAACATAACCGGCTCGACAATACGGGTGCTCTGCCAATTTACGAACACGGCGGACGGAACATTGATATGGCCCAACAAAGACACGCCGTATCAGCTTCTTCCATTCTCCGGATCAAAATATGCATATATCTTCTTTCCGTTGCAGAACAAAAATACCGGACATCTGCGCTGGCAGACCGGTATAAGCTACCATTATACCATCACTGTGCGCACACAGGGCAGTTTGCCCTCATCAGAGTCCGCTATAAAACAGAAGTCGTCGCCACAGCCGCCCCATTCGGGAACGAACCGTGGCAACGACATCAGTGTGGTTGAGACCGACTGGAACTGAATTACTTTCCAGTCTTTATGTTTGCTGTGGCCGTCTGGAGGTTCGGAGACGTAGCCTTTACTGAAATCTGACCGTGCGTGCCGTCGTTCTGTACTATCAGCATGGCCTTGCCGTAGAAAGCCTTGCGCTTGTCGCTCTTGAAACGCTCCATCGACGTGGGCGATCCGTTGTCGACACCGACATTGCGGCCCACACCGGTCACCTCGAATGTCACCTCATTGTCGGCCCAGGGACACAGATTGCCGTCCTTGTCCAGTATCTCTACAAGGACATAGCTCAGATCCGAGCCGTCTGCCTTTATCGCGCTGCGGTCCGGTGTTAGACGTACCTGATACGGATCGCCGGCTGTCTTCACGGTACGACGCGCCACTTCCCTGCCGTCCTTTCGGCTTACCACCGTCACCTCTCCGGGAACATACTTCACACGCCACATCACATGGTATTTGTCCTTGGGCATAGTTCGGACACCCTGCGACTCGCCGTTTACGAACAGCTCGGCCTCGTCGGCGTTGTTGTAGTAAGCCCACATATCCACATCCTGGCCCTCCTTCCAGTTCCAGTGCGGGAACAGGTGCAGCACCGTTTTGTCGGGACGCCACTGGCTCTGATACATATAGTACACATCCTTGGGGATGCCGGCAAGGTCTACGATACCGAAGTACGAGCTACGTGCCGGGAATCCGTATGGCGTAGGCTCGCCTATGTAGTCGAATCCGGTCCATACGAACTGTCCCATGATGAAGTCGTTGTTCTGCACGTCATACATCGACTTCTCGTGAGTCGATCCCCAGGGCACATGGTTGTTGTCGTAGCTGGAGCATTCCAGCACCTCGCGGCTGAAGGGCTTGTCCCAGCGCTCGGGCCAGATGTACATCGAATCGGATGGCATGATGTATGCTCCGCGGGTCATCAGGCCGGACACGCTTTCGGTCACGATGAACGGCTTTCCGGGGAAGTTCTTGGGAACATCCTGGAAGCAATAGTCGTGGTAGTTGTAGCCGATTATATCAAGGGCGTTGGAGCGGAACAGATGATTGCCCGGATCAGGCTCGTTGCAACCTGCCGTTATGTAGCGCGTGGAGTCGAGCGAACGGGTCAGGTCGGCTAATTTTTTGGTCAGCATAGAATTGACCGACATGCCGGAATCGGCGTGCGCAAGCATATCCTTGCTGTGGCCGAAGTTCAGTATCAGGTTGGCTTCCTCCAGGCTGAGGGTGTCGGCGTCGGCGCTGCTCCACTGTTCCAGCACCTCGTTGCCGATGCTCCACTGTATCACGGAGGGATGGTTTCGGTCGCGCTTCATCTGGTCGGTCAGGTCGCGCTCGTGCCACTCGTCGAAGTAGTTGGAATAGTCGTACTGCGTCTTGCGGCGGCGCCACATGTCGAAGAACTCGTCCTGCACCATCAGTCCCATGCTGTCGCACAACGCTAACAGCTCGGGCGCCGGAGGATTGTGGGTGGTTCGGATGGCGTTCACACCCATCTCCTTCATGATCTGCAGCTGACGCTCGATGGCGCGGCGGTTCACCACGGCTCCGAGCGCGCCGGCATCATGATGCAGGCATACACCGTTTATCTTCATGGCCGAGTCGTTGAGGAAGAATCCTTTGGCGGCGTCATAACGCAGGTTACGGAATCCGGTGGTGGTCTCCACACGGTCCAGCACCTTGCCCTTCTCCTCTATCTCGGTATGTACGGTATATAGTTCTGGATGGTCCACACTCCACAGTTTCGGATTGTCGAATGCCAGAGTCTGCTCGCAGTCGCGCGTCTCGCCTTTCTTCAATATAAGCGGCGACCGGTTCCCGGCCACGATACGGCCGTTCGGTCCTATCAGCATGGTTACGACACTCAGCACTGCAGGCTTCCTGCCCGTGTTGGTCGCGGTTGTGGTCAGTTTCACCTTTGCGCTCTGCTTCGATATGTCGAAAGGAACCACGTGCTGTCCCCACAGAGGCACGTGAATGGCGCTGCGCTCGCGCATCCACACGTTGCGGTAGATGCCGCAGCCGGAATACCAGCGCGAATTCGGTTGCCTGGAATTATCCACCTTCACCGACAGTACGTTCTCGCCTTCCTTGATGTATGGCGTCAGGTCGTAGCTGAACGAGGCGTAGCCGTAGGGCCGCGTACCGAGCAGATGGCCGTTGATCCACACCGACGCGTTCATGAACGCCCCGTCGAAGTCGATGAACAGCCGTTTGTCGCCACGGTTCTTGCCGGCGGTGAACGTCTTGGTATAATATCCGATGCCGCCGGGCAATGCGCCGCCTCCGGCTCCCGATGGGTTGTCGGCACTGAAATCTCCTTCTATCGCCCAGTCGTGCGGCAGGTCAAGCTGACGCCAGTTAACCGAGTCGAGCGAAAACCGCCACCCCTTGTTGAAGTTGGTGCGGTATGTGTTAGCCTCAGCAGCCGAACTCCCCGTCGCGAGGAATCCGGCCGCAATAAGACTCAGAATTGTTCTTCTGATTTGCATGAATAAACGTGTGTTTTTAAATCTTACTATCCAATATACACTTATTCTTATATCAGGGGGTGTTTGATCAGAGTCTGACGACCGCTTTCCTGCCGTTGTAGTTCACGAGTTTGCCCTTGGCCTTTATTGCGTCCGCAACGGGATGGGCGGCATCGACCTTTACGATGTTGAACTTGCGGTCGGACTGCATTCCGGGGAAGCTGCCCTCGCGGTCGGCTATGGTGAGTTCGTTGGTCTTGTCGTTGTATTCCAGACGAATCTTGCTGAAGGCACCCTTCTCGTAGTTGTAGTTGGTGCCCTCGTCCTCGTAAATGGTGAAGTCGCCGTCACGTCCGCCGTAAACCACGATGGTCACAGGCTCGTCGCTTTTCTGTGCGGCATACTGTATGTCGCCGCCGGCAGGCACTATCGAACCGCCGCGTACGAACAGAGGCATCGTCTCGTAAGGAGCGTCTACTTTCAGCGTCTGGCCACCCTTGACGGCTTGGCCGGTATAGAAGTCATACCAGGTCTCGCCGGCGGGAAAGTAAACCTCGCGGTCGCGCGCGCCGTACTTGTAGACGGGAGCCACTAAGAAGGCGGGACCGAACATGTACTGGTCCTTGAGGTTGCGCGTGTTCAGGTCGGCGGTGAAGTCCATCACCATGGGACGCATGATGGTGTAGTCGTCGAAATATGTCTTGCCGGCCAGCGAATAGATGTAAGGCATCAGGTTGTAGCGCAGCTTGGTATATTTCACGATGCTGTTGTATGCGGGATGATCCTCGGGAGCGATGTTGTACACCTCGCGGAAGGGCCACTGTCCGTGTGCGCGGAACAGGGGTGCGAACGCTCCGAACTGATACCAGCGTGTGTTGAGCTCGCGCCATTCCTTCAGGTCTTCGTTCTCCTCGCCGGCCTCAAGGTATTTGGCCGCACCCTTCACGTAACGGTCCTCGACGCAGAATCCGCCGATGTCCATGGTCCAGTAGGGAACGCCGCTCATGGCGAAGTTCAGGCCGGCGGCAATCTGTGCCTCCATATCCTCCCAGCGTGTGCCGATGTCGCCGCTCCATGTGGCGGTGCTGTAGCGCTGCTGGCCTGAGAAACCGGAACGTGTCAGCAGGAACACGCGCTTGTCGGGATCCACACCGCGCTGGCCGTCGTAGATGGCCTCGGCGTTCATCAGTGCGTATGCGTTGAAGTATTTGTCGGCCGGACCGGCGTATGTGGGATTCATCAGGTCCTTGCGGTATTCGATGTCGATGCAGTCACGCACGTTGGGCTCGCTGGCGTCCATCCACCATGCGTCGATGCCTAAGGGCATATAATGGTCGTTCATCTGACTCCAGAACAGCTTGCGGGCGTCGGGATTGTATGCGTCGTAGAAGCTGCCGAGGTAGCCGGGGCCTACCCAGTCGCGGATCGAATCGCGCACGGCACCCTTGTACATCCAGCCGTTCCTGTCGAATTCCTTGTAGTGGTCGGTGGTGACATAGAACTTGGGCCATACCGATACCATCACGTGTGCGTTCATGTCGTGGATGGAGTCTACCATTCCCTTCGGATCGGGGAAACGTTCCTTGTCGAACTCGTGGCTTCCCCATGAATCCTGCTTCCAGTGCAGCCAGTCGATCACCACGTTGTCAATAGGTATATTGCGCTTGCGGAACTCGCTGACCGTGCCTAATACCTCGTCACGGGTGTTGTATTTCTCGCGGCTCTGCCAGTAACCCATGGCCCAGTTCGGCATAATCGGGGCCTTGCCCGTCAGCGTACGGTAGCCGGCGATGATGTCGTCCATGTCCTTGCCATAGATGAAATAATAGTCTATCATGTCCTGCATCTGGCCCCACCACGACAGCTGTTCGCCGTCCTTGACGGGTGCGTAGACACGCAGTCCGCAGTATGCCACCGATCCGTTAGGCTCCCACTCTATCTTGATGGGTACCTTCCTGCCGGCCTGCAGGTTGACCTGGAACTTGTAGCTGTTCGGGTTCCATGCCGTGCGCCAGCGGGTGTCCACCACCTTCTTGCCGTCTATATATATGGTCTGGTAACCGGAATAATACATGATGAACTTGTAGAGACCGGTTTCCGACGGCTCGATGTAACCTTCGTAAGTCACGTTCGAGCCTGCATAGTCGAAGTCCTGAGGCAGATTGATGACATGATTCAGGTCTCCGCGGATCAGGTTCTCGAAGTAGATCTTCGGTTCCTGACGAACCATGGTCTTGCCTTCCTTGTCGATGTATGTGCCGGTCAGCGTGCCTTCCTTACCCTCCTTGTTAAAGAGCTTGAATACCTCGCCGAGCTGGCTGTAGTCGTTGGGATTGCCCCAGCGGCACAGCGAATAGCTGTCCCACAACAGGCCGTAGTTGTCGGTGGAAACCACGAAAGGCACCGACACCTTGGTGTTGTACTGGAACAGTTCCTCGTTCTTGTCCTTATAGTTGAACTCGTTGGCCTGATGCTGACCGAGTCCGTAGATGCCCTCGTCGGGATTCAGCGACTGCCATGTCTGCTGTACCGTATATGCCTTCGTACCGTCGGTGACGCGGGGTGTGAACGTGCGTCCGTTCTGGTTCTCCACCAACAGTTCCTTGCCTTTGTGGTCGTAGAACTTGACCTGGCCGTTCTTCTCGTTGATCACGGCCTTGATCTGGCCGGTGGCAACCTCCACAACGCCTTTCTTCTCGGCCACGGTGAACTGAGGGTTGTTGGCGTTGCCCTGGAATTTAGGAAGCACCACAAGCGAGGAGTCGGCCTTGAACTCCTGTTCGGGAGTGGCGGACACGCGCATTATCTTGTCGTTGATGACGCGGACGCGCACCTTGGCGTCGGGTGCGGTCACCACTACACCGTCTTTCAGCCGTTCATAGCCGGCCTTCTTTGCCCATGACGATGCCGGAGCGAGGAGCGATCCCATCACCAGCACGCCTGCAAGCAAGTTGATATTATTTATTTTCATCTATCGGGGATGTTTTGTGTTAGTCTCTTTAAGGTTGACTGCCTTAGTGTGTTGTTGCCTTTAAAATATGTTTTTAAGGTTCACTGTCAGTTCAAAACAATCAGTGCCGAAACTATCCGGTTCCGACACTGCAAAATTAACTTAATATTTATCCCGAATCAATCAAATATGTTGACTGGTTATCAACACGATGTTAATACACATCACCTGATGTTTCCCAATAAGGGATAATTTGTTAAATTAACATACTTACTTGCCTAATTTATCCTGATATTCCTTGGGTGTCACGCCGTATTCCTCCTTGAAGTATTTGGAAAAATACTTAGGATTGTTGAAGCCGAGCTGGAATGCGATTTCCGATACGTTCATCTGCGATTCGCGCAGATACTGTGCCGCGCGTTTCAACCGCAGCACACGGATGAATTCCACCGGCGACTTGCCTGTAAGCGCCACGAGTTTCTTGTAGAGGTGCACGCGGCTCATGCCCAACTCACGGCTCATTTCCTCCACGGTCAGTTCCGGTCGCGACATATTTTCCTCCACATACTTCACGGCCTTGCTGACTAACTGCTCGTCGAGCGAAGTGATTTCTATCTCCGAAGGCGTCGGTTCGATGTACGACCGTTTCACGCCTCCGCGCTTCAGTCCCACCAGACGCTTTATCTTCAGCGACAGCACCTGATTGTTGAACGGCTTGGTGACATAGTCATCCGCACCGAGGCTCAGTCCCTCCAGGACAGACGATACATCCTGCTTGGCCGTCAGCATTATCACAGGAATGTCCTGGGTGGCCTTTTTCGATTTCAGTTCGCGAGTCAGTTTTATGCCATCCATCACCGGCATCATTATGTCGGTCACTATCAGGTCGTAATCCTTGCGTTTCGTCATTTCCAGGGCCTCCATGCCATCCGAAGCCGTATCGACATCGTACATAGCCGAAAATTCATCCTTCAGGAAGGTAGTCAGATCCTTGTTGTCGTCCACAAACAGCACGGAGGGCCTGTCCGACCTCTCTGCGGCGGATACAGTTGCGTCCGGGTCTGCCCCGACGCCTGCCGGAGCATTCACTATAGCCTCGCTTTCATTACCTGTTCCGGCAGTTTCGTCCACCTTTAGGTCCATGGGAATCGTCAGTCTGAATATGGCTCCGTTAGGCTTGTTATCCTCTACCGAAACCTCGCCGCCGTGCAGCTTTACGTATTCAAACACCAGGCTCAACCCGATTCCGGTACCGGTCTTGGCGCCCGACTCGTTGCCGGCCATGTAGAAACGCTCGAAAATATGTTTCTTATCTTTGTCATCGATGCCACTGCCGCTATCCGTCACGGCAATCTCCGCATGGTCCCCTTTCTGTTCCACACGCACCAGTATGCTTCCGTCATCGGGAGTGTACTTCATGGCGTTTGAAAGCAGATTCATGACGCACTTGGTGATCTTGTCGGCATCGTACACCATCGGAATCGCCGGTGGCTCCGACTCAAACCGCATGTCGATGTTGCGTCTGCCGGCCATGTCCAGGAAATCCTCCATAGCCTTGCGCACGGTGTCAGTCAGATTGCCTCGCGACAGGTTTAGATGCAGTCCCGACATCTCGTTCTTTCGGAAATCGAGCAATTGATTCACCAGGTACAGCAATCGGTCGGCATTACGCTTGATGGTGTTGAGGCGGCTTACGTCCCGCTCCTCGGTCTTTTCGTTCAACAGCGACTCCACGGGCGACAGTATCAGCGTGAGCGGCGTGCGCAGGTCGTGGCTGACATTGGTAAAGAACCGGAACTTCATTTCATTAAGTTCTATCTCCTTGCGACGTGCCTCCTTGCGGCGCGCAGCCAGATAACGCATGCGTTCGCGACGCCTGGTCCACCACATCACACCGCCAACTATCGCCAGTCCGAGCAGCACATAGACGCATATCATCCACCATGTGGCGTACCATGGACGGGCCACGTTGATTTCCAGCTCACCCGTTATCTCGTCGGCGGGAATGCCGGGATACAGCAGCCTGACCCTCAGCGTATAATGTCCCGGTGGCAACTGGACGTAATGCACCTCGTTGACGCCGCGCGGACAGCGGCGCCAGTTGTCGTCGTATCCTTCCAGCATGTATTCATACTGTCCGAAGCTGGCATGCTGGTACGAATCCGTGCTGAACGATATGGTGATTTCATTCTGTTTCGCTCCGAGATTAAGTTCCTTTATATAAGCTAAATTCTCGGGAAGCACCACCCTGCCGCCATATTTCCGTCCCGGCTCGATTATGTCGTTGCCTATCTGCAGCGACGTGAAGCGAAGCCTGGGCACTTTCGAGCCGAAACGCAGTTTCTGCGGATCAATCACAAGTATACCGCTCAGGTCGCCCCCCAACACAAGGCCGTCGGCAGTGACACACAGCGACCGCTGGTTGAAGCTCTGACCGCTCAGGCCGTCCTCCACACCGAATCCGTAGCTGACAAACCTGTAGTCATCGCTCTTCACATCGCTTTCGACCGACACATTATATATGCTGCTTCCCGAAGTAACCCATACGGTTTTTTCCTCTCCTTCGGCCACACCGCTGATAAACATGGACGATGACTTGCCGTCAAGCGACACATTCACCAGCCTGTCTTTGGCCAGGTCGTAGACATACAGGCCCTCGCGCGTGGCTATCCACAGCAGCCCCCGCGAATCGTACATCAGCTGGTTCACGTTGCGGGCGCCAGGGCGTTTCACCTGCTTTGAATACCCTTCCACCGCAGCGATGCTGCCAGTGGATGGCTCAAGTACCGATACGCCCTCGGTGGTGCCTATGTAGATTCGTCCGTCTCGGCCCAAGGTCATGGTATTTATATAGTTGGACTTCAGTCCGGAGTTGCTGACGTTATAGTCGGTAAATTTGCCCGAAGCGGGATCCAGCTTCTGGATGCCTGACCCTAAGGTGCCTATCCACACAGTGCCGTCAGCCATGGGAATCACAGCCCATATATTGGGTGAATTGAGTCCATTCTGTTCGGCATATCTGGTGAACTGTCCGTTCCTGTACCTGTACATGCCTCCTTTATAGGTGCCGATCCATACCGTTCCGTCGGAGGTGATTCCCAGGTCGGTTATGGCACGGTCGCCGTATTCGGCGGGCACCGGTATCTTGTGCCAGCTGTGGCTGTCGGCATCTATGGCTATCAGCTCCCCGTGATCAGTGCCGGCATATACAGTTCCCCTTCCGGCCGACGCCATGCAATTGATGTCGCCTACATTATAATGGCTGAACTTGTATTCGTTCGGGTAATAGACGGATACACCGTTTTTCATTGTGGCTATCCATAATCCGCCGTCCGAGTCCCGGTATATCGACTCCACCGAGTTGTTGCCCAGCGACGTTATATCGCCCGGCCTGTTTTTCAGGATAGTGACGGAGCCGTCGGCGCCTCGCACTTCCAGACCCTCGTTGTCGTATCCGATCCAGATATTGCCGACGGCATCCTGATCAATGGCCGTTACTGAATTTCCGGCGAGCCTTGGACGTGCCTCGTTGCCGAGCCAGCGGCCCGAACCCGTGTCATAGACCCACGCGCCGTATTCGCTGTACACCCACAGGCGTTCCATGCGGTCGACAAACAAGGAAAAGATAGCCCTGTCCACATCTTTGACACCTACGTGGAGCTTATTTACCGGCTTGCGGCCAGCCTTGTCATATTCACCGATACTTCCGTCGCTGCGTGCCACATATATGCGGCCGGTGCGCGGATTCAACACTATATCCGTCACCTCGGCCTGCGGATCGTATGCCTCCACCTTACGCGTGACGCCGCCTGTACGCGCATACAGCCCGTCGCCACGGGCCCACAGCCACATATCGTTTTTGTCGATATACACTATCTGAGCTTCCTGCTTCATGCCGATCCCCTTGAAATAGTCCGGCCCGAGCCTGCGGAATGTCTCGGTGCGCGGGTCGAATACGGCATAGACGTCGCCGGCGCATATCCACAGGTTGCCCTGCGGGTCTTCCTGTATGTCCTGCACGTAATTGTCGTGAAGCGACGCAGGGTTGTCGGGATCGTTCATGAACACCTTCATGCCCACCCCGTCAAACCGGTTCAGACCCGAGGCCGTGCCGAACCACATGAAGCCGTTGCTGTCGCGCAACATCGACAGGACATGGTTGCTGGCAAGTCCCCCGCTCTCCTGGATGGTCCGAAATCTTATATCTTCGCCATGTAGAGCGAACGATATGATGAAAATCAGTATGAAGGTTAATGAAAATGTAATCCTTTTCATGCAATCAGGTTCTTTTCCGAGTGGCAAGGCAATGGTTGACATTCCTTGATGCATCCGGTGTGTATTTCATTGCAAAATTAACAAAACCTGTCTTATTTTGGCTATTTAAGCCGATTTATTAAATATGTTATAAAACATGTTATGACATGGTGTTAACATTTCATACCCCATTAATTTACAACAAATGTTAAGATAGAACATTTCATTCACGCCTTATAATCATTAACTCCCCTAAACAAATGTGAACAAATACTAATTTTGCAGCGGAAATAACACCGACGCCTCCATCCTGCGCCTGACCTTCGCAGGATTCCCGGCCGATTATGACCATAACACACGAAACTGACCTTAAAGTAACCAAACATATAAGTAACCTCACATATAAATTGACTTATACACCACTCTGAAACCAGATACCGAAAAACTATTAATAACAACAAGTATACCAATGGAAAAATCAAACAAGAGAAAATCTTGGATGCAGACACTTGGCCGGCAACTGCTGGCGGGAGTGGCACTGTTGGTCGGCGCCGGCATGATGAGTGCCGCGCCTATCAAGGTGACCGGTACGGTTACGTCGGCGCAGGACGGCGAACCGCTGATCGGCGCATCCGTGTTTGTAGTGGGCACCACCACGGGTGCCTCGACCGACATTGACGGCAACTACTCCATCAATGCCGAAATAGGCCAGACATTGCGTTTCAGCTATGTCGGAATGAACAACCGCGAGATCAAGGTGACGGGCGCCAAGCTCGACGTCGCCCTGCTGGAGAACAGCTCCGTGCTCGACGAGGTCGTAGTGGTAGGTTACGGCACACAGAAGAAGAAGCTGGTGACCGGCGCCACATCGCAGGTGAAGGGTGACGAGATCGCCAAGATGAACACCACGTCTCCGCTGCAGGCCATGCAGGGCCAGATGCCCGGCGTGCAGATCAGTTCCGAATCCGGACAGCCGGGTGCAGGCATGAAGGTAAGCATCCGCGGTCTGGGCACCACCGGCAACGCATCGCCTCTGTACCTTATAGACGGTGTGGGCGGTGACATCTCCACCCTGAACCCTAACGACATCGAGAGCATCGACGTGCTCAAGGATGCAGCTTCCGCCGCCATCTACGGTGCGCAGGCCGCCAACGGCGTCGTGCTCGTCACGACCAAGAGCGGTAAGGAAGGCACGGCCAAGGTTACCTTCGACGGCTATTGCGGCTGGCAGGACGTGGCCCACAGCACCAAGATGCTCAACGCGCGCGAGTACATGACCATCATGGACGAGCAGCAGGTCAACAGCGGCGACAAGCCCTACGACTGGTCCAGTTTCAAGAGCATCTATGACGCCGACGGCAACCTGATCGACACCGACTGGCTCGGTTCCATGTTCCACAACGGCGCCATCACCCAGAGCTATAACTTAGGTGTTAGCGGCGGCTCGAAGACCAGCACATACGCCGTATCGGCCGGTTATGTGAATCAGGAAGGTATCGTGGGCGGTCCGAAGGTATCGAACTATAACCGCTACAACTTCCGCGTCAACTCCGACCATCATCTGTTCGGCGACATCCTGACCATCGGCGAGCAGGTGGCCTTCGTTTACCGCAAGTCCACCAGCATCGGCGACGGCAACGTCTACAACAACACCCTGCGCGGTGCGTTCAACACGTCGCCCCTCGCCCCTATCTATGACGCCGAGGGCAACTACAACTGCACCACCAACTCCGACTGGTACAACAACGACGGCAACCCTTACGGCGCCATGATGGTCAACACCGACCGCCAGTCTAAGAACGCCACCTTCAACGGCAACGCATACGTTCAGCTGCAGCCCATACAGGGCCTGAAGATACGCACCGTGTTCGGCGCCGTCTACAACAGCAGCGACTGGCGTTCGTTCAATCCCATATACGAGTTCAGCCCCTATTCCAAGAACACTCTGGAAAAGGTGGACCAGAACATGAGCAATTCCTGGACACTGACATGGACCAATACGGCCAGCTACGACTGGGAGATCAAGGACCATGCCTTCAACGTGATGATCGGTATGGAGGCATCGCAGTTCCGCGGCGAATACGTGGGCGCTTCCAACGCCTCGCTTAAGGAAGGCTTCAACACATGGCCCTTCGCATGGGTCAGCAACGGTACCGCAGCCTCCACCGGCGACGGCCTGTCCGCCTCGGGTTATCCCTTCGACAAGACCCGCACCGTCTCCTACTTCGGCCGTATCGGCTGGAACTGGAAGGAGCGTTACATGATCAACTTCACGCTGCGTAACGACGGCAGCTCCAAGTTCGCCAAGGGCCACCGCCACGGCTGGTTCCCCTCGGTTTCCGTGGGCTGGAACATCAGCAACGAGAAATTCATGGAATCGGCGGCAAGCTGGCTGAGCTTCCTGAAAATCCGCGCAAGCTGGGGCCGCGTAGGTAACCAGAACATCGACAACTACCGTTACATCTCCCCCATCAAGGTGACCAACACACACTATCTGTTCGGCCAGTACTTAGGTCCGAACGGCGTGTACAACACCGGTTACCCCACCATCCTGAAGAGCAACTGGGGCGCATATCCCAGCCGTCTGGGCAACATGGACCTGACATGGGAGACCTCCGAGCAGACCAATATCGGTTTCGACGCCCGTCTGTTCAACAGCCGCTTCGGCATCAACTTCGACTTCTACATGAAGAACACCAAGGACTGGCTCGTAGTGGCTCCTATCCTTGCCACAGCCGGTACGGACGCTCCCTTCATCAACGGCGGTAACGTGAAGAACACCGGTATAGAGCTGAACCTCGACTGGCACGACACCGTGGGCAACGACTTCAGCTATAACATCGGCTTCAACTGCGCATGGAACAAGAACCGCGTGGGCGCCATACCCAACAGCGACGGTATCATCCACGGCGACGTCGGTATGCTTTACAACAACTCCGCCGAGTTCTACCGCGCCGAGAACGGTCATCCCATCGGTTATTTCTGGGGCTACAAGACGGCCGGTCTGTTCCAGAACCAGAAGGATATCGACGACTGGATTGCAGCCGGCAACGGTATACTGCAGAACAACGTGGCTCCCGGCGATGTCAAGTTCGTGGACCTGAACCATGACGGCAAGATCAGCGACGAGGACAAGACCGACCTGGGCAACGGTATTCCCGACTTCACATACGGCGTCAACATCAACCTCTACTGGAAGAACTTCGACCTCGGCATCGTCGGCAACGGCGTGGCAGGCAACCAGCTGGTTCAGTCCTACCGCAGCGTCGACAACGCCCACGCAAACTATACCACACGCATCCTGGACCTGTCTCTTATACACATCTCCGAGCCCACGAGACTAAGGCGAATCTCG
>ERZ1026968.458-NODE-458-length-17595-cov-4.108039_pt1 | contig 17595 bp, 13 predicted proteins | sample MGYA00519295_ERZ1026968 | MGnify/ENA primary metagenome ERZ1026968 (study PRJEB26926, sample SAMN06164480) | human gut metagenome | biome: ENVO:00009003; feature: ENVO:2100002; material: ENVO:00002003 | host: Homo sapiens | place: USA | collected 2012 ...
ATGTGTATAAGAGACAGATTACATTATACAAAAAAGCAATTTTGTAACGAAATTTTATTACATTGAATTTTTATTGTAAAAAACCGTTTATACGTTTGACAAATTTTTTTTAACTTATTAAAATTGTTGTTGAATTATGAATAAACGTAATTACAACAAAGAAATGCAGGACGAGATTTCGTCGATAGGCTGTCGGAAACCGTCGATGCTGTTGCAGTGCTGTTGCGCGCCGTGCGCGACCGCCGTCATAAATCGTCTGAAAGATTTTGACGTTACTTTGTTTTATTACAACCCCAACACGTTTCCGGAAAGCGAATATAAGAAACGCTTTGAAACGCTCATTGAATACGTCGATAAGGCGGAACTCGGGCTTAATATCGTTGAAATCGGTTATCGCGACGAAGATTACCTTGCGGCGGTCTCGGGCTTTTCCGACACGACGGAAGGCGGCCCGCGCTGCGCCGTCTGCATAAGAACAAGGTTGACGAAAACCGCCGAATACGCAAAAGAACACGGCTTTGAATACTTTGCGTCCACGCTTTCCGTAAGTCCGAAGAAAAACGCCGTCGTCATCAACGACATCGGCGAGGAACTTGCGAAAACGTACGGCGTGAAATATCTCGTCAACGACTTCAAAAAAGAAAACGGATTTCAGGAATCCGTGAATATATCAAAAGAATTCGGGCTTTACAGGCAGGACTACTGCGGCTGCGAAGCGTCGAAAAACAGGAGAAATACTTAATTATGGGCAACTCGTTGAACACGAAAAAAATGATGGCAAACTCCCTGAAAGAACTTATTCAGGAAATGCCTTTCTCAAAAATCACAATCGACAAAATCGTCACAAACTGCGGCTATAACCGTCAGACCTTTTATTATCACTTCAAGGATATCAAGGAACTGTTCGAGTGGCTGTATAAGTTTGAAACGCAACAAGTCGTCGGCGACATAAGAAAACTTTCGACGTCCAACGCAATCGACGTTATCATGCGTTATCTTTACGACAACCGCGCGATGACGCTTTCGGCTTTCAACAGTCTTGGGCGCGAATATATCGAAAAGTTTATTTACGAGTCGATTTACGACGCCGTTCACGATCAGGTTATCCAGAAATCCGTGTACGTCATCATCGACAACGAGGATATTGAATTTATCGCAAACTACTTCACGATTACTTACGTCGCGTTGATGGTGCAATGGTTGCAGCATGGCATGACCGAAGAAATCGACAGTTTCATAAAACGAATCGGACGTATGATGCAGGGCGCGGTTGACGCCGCGGTGCAAAAAATGCGTAAAGAATAAAAAATACAAATTAAAACCCGACGCGCCGCGTCGGGTTTTTTGTTTGCAAAAATTGTCGGGAAAATCATTCTTGTGTCAAAATAACAGTTTTTATGACAACAGGCTCGTTCGGAATATCGTCAAAGTACATGAAACTGTGAGTCGGGACTTTTGAAATGCTTTTCACGACCGCAAGACTTTCCTCGTCCGAAGTTTTCCCGAAAGCCGCATATTGTCCGTCCAGAAACGCGCAGTCGGCAGAGCAGATGAAAAACTGACTGGACGCGCTGTCTTTGACGTTGGTGCGCGCCATCGAAATCACGCCTTCGCCGTGGTGCAGGTCGTTTTTCACGCCGTTTGACAAGAATTCGCCTTTTATCGTGTCCGCGCCGCCTTTTTCCTTAATCGCGCGACCGTCCGCGACGAAACCGCCGCCTTGAATCATAAAATCTTTTATTGTGCGGTGGAAACAAAGCCCGTCGAAGAAGTTTTCTTTGATGAGTTTTTTGAAGTTTTTGACCGTAATCGGCGCGACGTCTTCGTAAAGATCAAGGTTTATGTTTCTGCCGTCCGAAAGCTGAATCTGAATTTTTGACATAATACACCTCGTAAGTTTTCTGTCGGAATTATACCATATTCAAACTATATTTTCAAGGCAATTAAAAAACTTATTGTTTTTTTACAACCTATATGATAGAATATAGTAAAAGGTGGGTTATGGCACACAAGAAAGAACAACCGAGAGAACTTACGAAAGAAGAAAAAGTCGCTGAAATATTAAAGCGCGCAAACGTCTCGTACGACTTCAAAAAAGCGCAGGCAAACATTGCGCTCAACACCCGCTGCAAACGCTGCGGCAAGACTTTGTCGAGCCTTGAAAGGGTTGTTTTTGAAAACAAATGCCGCGACTGCATGGTGGAAGAAAACAGAAAATCCCGCGATAAATTCGTCAGGAAATACATAATAATCGCTTTCTTGTTCATCGTTGCGCTTGTGTTCGGCGGGTATTGTGCAAACGCCGGTACAAAGGAGTGGCGTATCGTCGGCGTCGTCGTTTCGGCGATGTTCACGGGCGTGAGTCTTGGATACGTTTTTTATACGAATATGGACAAAATGATGCCCGGCGCGCAACCCAAAGTTCAGGTGTGGCTCGTGTTCGGGCTGGCACTCGGAATTGCGGCGATAATCGCGTTTCTGACGTACTTTTCAAAAAGCTGGATATTGTACGTCGTGCTTATGCTGCTGGTGCTGATTTACGTCGCGTACCTTGCAGTGAAGGAGTTCAATTCCTTAAAGGAAAAGGACAATCTTCTGGGCGTTTACGACAGAAAATCGCGCGATCACGAGTTTATCGACAGCATTACGGAATCCATCAAAGAACGCACTTTACAGGACGAAAACGACAGAGTAAACGCCATTTCTGTCGAAAATACAGATTTTGTTTCGCCTGTCCCGCCTGAGACGGACGGCGAAATTGTCAAGGAAGAAATCGATGAAGTTTCTGACGAAAAAACAGAAACAGAAGAAGATATATCCGTGTCCGTAAAAACTACGGAACAAGCTGAAATCAAGGACGACGATAACCTTTCGTCCGCCGCGGAGAAGTCCGACGACAGCGGCGATTTCAGCATTTGAAAATGAAATTATTCAAAAAACTTTTTATCAAAGATTATGAAAACACTTCCGACCAGGAAGTGCGTTTTCGTTACGGGATCGTCGCGGGAATTTTCGGGATTATTTCCAACGTTATATTATGCGTTTTCAAAATTCTCGTCGGCATATTTTCGGGTTCCGTCGCAATCGTTGCCGACGCAATCAACAACCTGTCCGACGCAGCGTCATCCGTCGTTACCGTTTTCGGGTTCAAACTTTCCAACAGACCTGCCGACAGGGAACACCCCTTCGGACACGCAAGGTACGAATACATCGCGGCGTTTATCATTGCGTTTGCAGTCGTGCTTATCGGCGTGTTGCTGTTGAAGCAGAGCATTGAAAAAATCATCATGCCCGAAAGCGTCAATATTTCAGCGTACACCTACGTCGTGCTTGCCGTTTCGATAGTCTTGAAGATTTTGCAGGGGCTGATTTACAGAAACTTCGGCAAAACAATCAATTCCGAGGCGTTGAAGGCGTCTGCCGCTGACAGCAGAAACGACGTGTTTACGACGATTGCCGTCCTGATTTCGACGATTGTCATCGACGTTACGGGCGTAAATATCGACGGATACGCGGGGCTTGTCGTGTCGGTGGTCATTATTATTTTCAGCATAAAACTTCTGAAAGAAACGATAAATCCGCTTCTCGGCACTGTGCCCGACAAGGAACTTGTCGCGAAAATCTCCGAAAAACTCAGGCAGTACGACGAGGTTCTGGGTTTCCACGACCTTATGATTCACAGTTACGGCCCGGCGATAACTTATGCGTCGGTTCACGTCGAGGTTGACGGCGGCAAAAACTTTATCGAAACGCACGACCAGATCGACAATATCGAAAGGGATTTTATGCGGGATATGAACGTGCATCTCGTCATACATATGGACCCGATTACGGTGGGCGATCCCGAAACCGATCTTTTGAAAAATGAAGTACAGGACGTCGTCCGCTCGATGAACGAAGATGTCACCATTCACGATTTCAGGCTTGTGAAGGGCAATACTCACACAAACGTTTTGTTCGACGTCGTCGTGCCGTACGGGGTGAAGCTCGGCGCGCGCGAAATAAGGCGCGAATTGAACGAAAAGATAAAGTCCGACAAAACTTATTATTATATAATAAACGTCGATAATAAGTACGTCTAAGGGCTTCTTATGCCGTCGCGCCCGAAATGGCTTTCCGGGCAATTACAAACAAAAAAACGACAAAAAAATAAGCGGGTTAAGTCGGACTTAACCCGCTTTTCGTTGTGAAAAACTATTTTGCGATTTTTTCGATTTCGTCGAAAATTGCGATGATGACGTCTTCGGAAAGACCTTTCGTCGGGCAGAGAATGCTGACCGAATTTACGCCGTCCGCGAATTTGTAGTAGTATTCCTTCGTATAGGCGGAAGCGTCGACGCCTTCGCATTCGCGCGTGAGATAGGTCGTCATATCCGCGTCGTTACCCTTTGAGAAAATCATCGTGAACTTCGGGAATTTCAGCACTTTTTCGCCCGCCTGGAACTTCGTGCGGATATCCGCGATATCGATATCGTAATCTTTCGCCGTTTTGATGGTGTCTTTGAGTTTATCCGTCTTGATTTGCTGGAATTGCGAAATCTGGCAGGACGTATCGACAAGCCATTTGCATACGCGCGGGGGCAGGTTTCTCAATTCGTTGAAGCAATACCACAACGGACCGCTGGGGAAGTTGCTGTCTTCAAGGGCTTTATAGACGTCGTTGATGCGTTGCGCGGCGTCGGGATAGCACTTGATGGAAACCTTGTAACTGTCGTCGTTTTCGCGGATAATACCGAAAGATTTGCTGCTGTATTTGAACGTCCAGTCAAGCGAGCCGCGTTTTTTGATGGTGAAAACGTTGGGTTTGCTCATGAAATACGTCGCAAGTTCCTGCGAAGACAGGGTTTTCGTACGGGGCTGATTGAGAATCTCGTCGAATTTCGCACTGCCGACCATATTCACCGCGCACAATTCCATATCGGTTGCGCCCAAGGCGTTGTAAACTTTGACGCTGTCGTCGAATTTCGCGACCTGCATGTAGTATTTTCCGTTGATTTCTTCGATATTCTTCTTATAGAAGTTGTCAATCTGGAAGCTGGAAAGTTCCACCGTTCTTTTGGTCGTATTGAGCGCGACTTCGGGTTCAAGAAGGTGATCGCTGATTTCCTTGGAAATCTTTTCGTCCTTTTCCTTTTCTTTGACTTCCTGCTTAATCTGCATATTTTCTTTCAGCGCGGCGCCGATAGGTCTTCTCTTTGACGTGCCTGCCGTGAGTAATGTGATGAGAAGCAACAGAAGTTGCGCGATGAACGGGATTATCGGCACGATTTTCGCAATCGAGAAGGGCGTTGTCTTGTCGTAAATCACGAAAATATAAACGTATGCGGAGATAGCGGCGCAAATTACCGACAAAACGATGATGAGGATTTTCAGCAGACGGAAGTTCTTTTCGGGCGAAAGTTTCGCTCTCAACCTTTCGGAACGCTGCGCGAGCGTAAGTTCTTCCTTTTTGGGTTTTTCTGCTTCCGCGTCGGCGGCTTTATCCTTCGATTTTTTGTCGGGTTTGCCTTTTTTCGCGACGACTTTTTTGTCTTCCGTCACCGGCTGTTCTTCATTTTCGGTAACGGCTGCGGGCGTTTCTTCCTGTTTTTCTTCGGTTGCGGGTTCGGATTTTTCCGCCGCTTTTTTTGCCGTAGCGGCATTTTTTTCGCGCGGTTTCGACGGTTTTTTCGCGGCTTGTTTTTCGGTTTTTTCAACCTTTTCAACCGGCGTTTCGCCGCCCATAACAGGGCGTTCTTCTGACACATCGGGCAGGGGGACTGCCTCGGATTCAACGTTTTCAGCCGCTTCTGGCGCGCTTTCTTCAACGGGTATTTCGGCTGTTTTGACGGGGGTTTCGGCATCTTCGACAGGGAGTTCCTCGGCGGGTTCCGCAGGGGTTTCCGGCATCGTGATTTCGCCTTCGTCGAACATCGAAGGATCGAAGGGTGCCGCGCCGATTTCGGGCAATTCGTCCGCCGCAGGTTCCGGTTCGGACAGGCTGACGCTTTCTTTTTCCGCCTTTTCCTCGGCGGCGAAAGACTCATACTGACCTGCCGCAAATTCAGCCGCGGCAAGGGCGTCTTCGAGACTCAGAGGCTGCTTTGCTTTTTCGGTTTCGTCAACGGTTTTGGGACTTACGGAAGGCGTTTGGTCCGCGGCGATTTCAGCATTTTCCGTCGTGCTGTTTGCCACGTTTTCGGTAACGTTTTCCGCATTTTCCGCCACGTTATCGGTAACGGTTTCCGTCACGTTTTCGGCCGTTTCCAAAGCGTCGTCGACATTGACATTCTTTTTTGTTGCCATAGTATATCTCCTTAAAATTTTGAACAAAAAACTGTATGTTGTACCATAAATTATAATAAAGGAAAAAAATATTGTCAATGCTTTTTCGGTCGCGTCGGAAAAAATTATGAATTTGCACGGCGGAATTTTTTTTGACTGACATAAAAGCGACTTTATAATGCAAAATTGAACGATAAAGTATATTATTCTGCGTGTAAAAAATTGCGTATTTTTGGCGAATTTTTACGAAAAAACGTCGATTTTTTGAAAAATTCGGAAAGCAAACGCACGGCGGAATTTTATTGTACGACTGTATAATTTCGTACGAAAGTGTTGAAAACTCGTGCCAAAAAAATCAAAATAATTTTCCGAAAAATTTGAAAAATACCTTAAACCGCCGTAATTCCGCCTGATTTTTTTATGTTTTTGCAATATTTTGCGCCGAAATTTTTTTTAATCTTGAATTTTAACAAGTCGTATGTTATAATTAATTAGCAAAAGAATATTTTTTGTTTTGACAAAATAATTGCGAGGTAATATGTACAAGTATTCTTACAAGGCACTTTCGCCGGAAGGAAAACGCGTAAGCGGCACGATCACCGCCACGAGCGAAGACGACTTCAATCAGGTCATTTCGTCGCGCGGTCTGAAATGCTATTACGTCCATGCCACGGGAAAGGGCGACGCAAGCAAACTTTCAAAACTCGACACCGCGCTGGTGTTGCAGTTTTGCCGACAGCTCGCGTCGATGCTGAACGCCGGCTTGCCTCTTATTAAGTCGCTGGAAATGCTTTACGAACGCACCGAGAAACCGAAACTCAAAAACGTGCTTGCCGCATTGTTTGAAGAGGTTCAGAAAGGTAACTCTCTTGCGGAGTCGATGGGCGCGCTTCCGGGCGTATTCCCCAACCTTCTCGTGAGCATGGTCAAGGCGGGCGAAATGAGTGGTAAACTGGAAGAGACTCTTATCCGAATGGCGGACTATTACGAAAAGGAAAAAAAGAGAAAAGGGCAAATCAAATCGGCAACGTCATATCCGAAAATCGTTCTGGCGATTTGTCTTGTCGTCGTTGTGGTTTTGCTTATCTGGATTATGCCGAAGATGATTTCGATGGTGTCCGAAGATAAGTTGCCGCTGGTCACGAAAATCCTGCTGAAAATCAAGGACTTCATCATGAAGGATTACATACTGATTATCGGCATCGTCGCCTCGCTTATTATTTTCATCCCGATCGTTAAGCGAATCGAGGCGGTTGACCTTTTCGTTTCCAAAATGAAAGTCAAAATGCCGGGCATCGGAAAATTGCAAAAAATGATTTATACGTCGCGTTTTGCAAGCTCGCTTTGCACGCTGACGAGTTCGGGCGTACATCTTCTCGACGCGCTGACGATGGTGTCGGAGATGATGGACAACACTTACGTATCAAGGCAGATCGACGACGCTGTCGAAGCAATCCGTCGCGGCGAGTCGATATCCGCCGCGTTGCAGACGGTCGACGCGTTCGACCCGCTGCTTACGACAATGATATTCGTCGGTGAAGAATCCGGTTCTCTGGACGAGGTTCTCGGGCAGACCGCCGCTTATTTCGAAGACGAAGCGGACACTGCAATCAAGAGTCTTACCGCAATGATAAACCCCGCCCTTATGGTTGTAATGGCGGTTGTCATCGGCGTAATACTTATCGCAATACTTATGCCTATGTTCTCGATGTACGACTCGATAGGCACGGATACCGAATAAAGGGCAGATTTGGAGCAAAATTATGATTTACTACTACTTGAACAACGACAAACTCAAAGCGATGTTTGCGACGGCGGGCGGAAAGAGAATTACCGTGAAAGAATTTTACGATATGGATTTCCCCAGTGAATTTCTGAACGACCCGAGCGCAACCAATATCGACCTTCAACTTACCGAAGCGATGCTCGATATGATCCGCAAAAACGATATCAAGTCGAAAGCGGCGAAATTCGTCCTTGAAAACAACAAGATACCGTTCCGCGAGATGATTTTGCCTTACGCAAAGCCGTCGATTCTGTATCCGATAATTTCGGCGGAACTTTTCACGGATAAAAAACTTGCGGAAAGTCACACCGTCGACTTTGTCGAGATTGACAGAAATATCGAAGATCCCGACGAAGAGATGCAGGAAGCCGCGCTGAACTCCCCCGAAGAGGGCGAGGAAGAACAGGAAGAGAAGAGCGAAAAGAAAAAGAAAGCGAAAAAGGCGCGTCTTATGATCACGTACATAGACAACCTTGTCATCGAAAACCTGAAAAAGTGCTGCCGCGAAGTCGGCATGAAACTCACGGCAATCGATATTTCGCAAAGCGCGCTGTCGAAACTCGTCGATTTTATGAAAGAAGACCTGCCGCAATATTTTGTGCTTGTCGACTATCGCATGACGACGATTACATCGTATCTTTTCGCGGATTACAAGCACGTCTTCTCGCTGTCGAAACCCATTTATTCGATGCCCAACGAAAACTATGCGAACGAAATGGCGTTTTTCATCAACGACTTTTCCGGCATCGTGAGCGAGGCGATTCAGTTCTTCCGCTCGAAATATACCGATTACAAATTCGACGACGTGTTTATCACGGGCGACCTTGACAGGTTCCAGTCGGTCGAAAGCGACCTTTACGGTTTCATGGGGCTTAACGTCAAGATGCTTCCCGTACCCGAAAGCGTATCGGGCGTCGAGCAGCTTGATTTCAACGCGCTTGCACCGCTTATCGGCACAATGCTCAAATAACGAGGTGGATTATGGCAAAGAGAAAGAGAAACATAGATTTTATCGCCGCGCAAAAGGCGATTGGAAAATCGGGGCAAAGCACCTCGTTTGAGTTTATTCTTGTCGTTACGGTCGTCGTGGTGGCATGCGCGATGGTCGGGTGGTATCTTGTGGCGCGTTCGCAGTACAACACTGCCGTGTCCGACCTTGAATCTGCCAAGACGGAACTCACCAACCAGAAAAACACGCTTGCCAAGAACGAAGACAAGTTCAAAAACTTCACGGTGGTGCTTGACAAAAACGGCAACCCCGTGACGAAAGGCACCGACAAATACGGCAACACGATTTACCAATACGAGTCGTTGACGGAAGTCGCGACGCGCGTTGCAAACGCACTTGCGGGCGCGCAGGCAACGTCGAAAGAAGCCGACGCCGCGATAAACCTTACCGGCACGATTTTCGACATAATCTTCACAAGCGCGAACAAGACGGAGTGCAAGGTGACGCAGTTCACTTTCACCAACGGAAGGATCACGTTAAAACTTACGGGCAAGGGTTCCCAGTCGATGCGAAACTATGTTTCGGCGATTCAGGAAAACGGCAGCGGCTATATTCAGAGCGTCGAGCCGTCGATGGACACCGCCACCGATTTTTCGGTAAGTTTCGACGTCGTGAACGATAAACTTTTCGGCGGCAGCGACAAATAAGGAGGACGGGGAAATGACGATTAACAGAAAAGAAAAAATATTGATTTTCGTGCTTATCCTGTTCCTGCTTGTAGGCGGCACGTACACTCTTGGCATCATGCCGAAAAACAACGACAAAAAAACCGCTCAGGAAGAGTTGCAGACGGTCGAAGGCGACATCGCGAAGGTCAAAAAGCAAATCGACGCGGTGAGCCCGGCAAGGTACAACAAGCTCGTTGAAGAAATCAGACAAAACGAGGCGGCGTTGAAACAACTTACCAGTCCGAGCAACAACCTTAATGAAGAACTTATACCCAGCAATATGCCCGGACATCAGGACTCTGTGGCGATTGCGGAAACGCTGTACAAGTTCTTTGGCGACCTTGGTTTCAACGTTGAGATAAGCCTTGGCAGGCCCGTCACGACGTCTACCAAAAAGGTTTACACCATATCGAGCGCATACAAGACGGACATGCAGACGCTTTACAAGGTGACCGACGCGATCGCGCGCGTGAAGTCGTACAATCTGACGTATCTTTCGATGACGCCGGACGGAAACGACGTTTCGGGCACGTTCACGATGACGATCACGTACATTCTGAACGAATAGCACGACATTACTTGTGCGGAAGCGGCACCTTAAAATAAAGGATATTATATTATAATATAACTACAACTTACGAAAACGCGCGAAAGCGCAGTCACAAAGATAAGACGGGAAAAATAAAAAAAGTACGATTGACGGAAGGAGGTCAATTATGCTGACGTTATTAAAAAATATAGAAAGGTTTAACAAGCGGTACAATAAAAAACGCGGCAGCGCGATGCTTATGGTACTTATGACTATGGCGATTATTATCGTCGTAGGCACTTCTATGCTCTTTGTGACGCTTTCCTCCTTCTCGAACAGTATTGCGGACACCCAGCAGGAACGCGCGTACAACGCCGCACTCACGGTTTCGGACACGTTGAAAGGCTCGACGCAACTCAACACGATTATCGAAACCTACTTTACCAAAATCAAAGAAAACGGCTTTGCCGAGGTTCAGTTTTACAACGATACCGATTTTGATAACCAAGCGGTGAATTATACGATAGTCAACGGCGTGAAAGTTTACGTCACGTTGTCGAAATCGCCAAGCAGCAGCGCAAACAAAATCGACAAAGTTCTTGTCGACATAAAAGGCGTCAAAGGCTCGCAGGAAAGCACGGTAAGTTTTGAGGCGGACTCTGTACCTGACGGGAACTCGACCACGATTCAGGACACGTTTGGCAACTCGTTTGTTGTCAGCAACAATATGGGCTCGTCGGTTACGTCGCCGTATCAGATTTATAAGCGTATCGAAGGCGACGTATCAATCAACTGTTTTGATACTGAAAACGGTGAACGCGTGATGAAGACGCGTATATTCAACCCCGTTGTTCTGGAAGGCGTGACAGGCAGTGTTTATGCCAACGGCGACCTTATCATCGGCGCGCCCGACAATATGCTGAGGGTGCAGGGCAACGTGTACGTTGACGGCAACCTTACAATCAGGGGGCTTGCGCTTGGCGTAAATCTTCCCGCGCTGACGAAAAAATACTACGCAAAGAAATACCTTTATTATTACACCTACGCGTATGGTGAATTTGGAAGCATTGCGGTTCCGCCAAACAATAATGCCGGATATAAAAATTCGAGTACGACAAAACTTGGCGAGGCAATGTACGAAAAGTTGAGTGACGGCACATATAGACCTATTCAAACGTATGACAAGCTTTCGCACTTCACACTGATGGATCTTGCGGGCGACGCAAACGAATATACTTTCTGGACGAAAAACTACGGTGAAAACAATACCACCGGCAATTATACGTGGGAACAAGTCACGATTACGCTCAGGGTAAAAGACAAAAACGGAATCTGGCAGAATATCGATGCGGAATATAACCAGGGTGGCATCAATAACGCGCAATATCTCGGCGCGTCGATGTACTCCGACACAGAAGGGGACGGCACCCCCATCATGCAATATCCGCAGGGCGGCAATATTTATTGCAGCGGCGACATTATCTTTGACACCGTCAACGTCGGCAACGTTTTCTCGTTTGACGCAGGTGTTTTCAATACCGGTTCCACCGACGCAGGTCATGAAGATCAGGACGAAAAACCCGATCCTTCCGCCCTTGATAAAATCAACAAGTGGTTAAGCGAACATCTTGGTATTGACCTTGTTAACCCAAGGTTCCCGTATTACAGCTATGCCTACAACCTTGACGGCACAGGCGATGGCACAATTCCCGTCCACACAAAGATCGAGGGCGACGTATTTTGTCAGGGACGCATGATTATCGCGCCCGAAACACAAAAGTCTTATATAAACTATAAGGACGAACAATGGCTTGGCATAGCATCAGACCTTTCAAACAAAGAAAAATACATAAACGGGACGGTTGTTGCAAGCGACGACTTTGTCTTAAAGGACAGCGGCGCATTTTTGAGCCAAATCAAAGACAAATGGCAGCAAGTCACGGGCAAGAAATGGGGCGATGCGTTTGACTTCGGCACGGTAAAACTTGATGTGACATTGAACAGATTTTATACCAATGAGCTGGTTGATGATGACGACAATACGCTTGCAGAATACAGCGGAAATATGGCGTCGTTTATCGAGGCATATAAGCAGGCTTATGGCAAGGAAAAATTAAGCAATAGCGAGTCGATAAAACGCCTTAAAGAAAAGTTTGAAGAACTCGGAAAAGACGGATATTCATACCTTTTGGGCAACGATTACACGCAGTTTGGCAACGGAAACGGCCTGAACGGTGCCGATATTAAAGAGAAAAACGAGACAAAGTGGTATAATTTCCGCAAGCCCGAATTCAGCGCGACTTCCAACCTTTATATCCAGAACTCGCCGATAAGAAAAGGCACGTCGTGCGGTGACATTGAACACAAAAACAGCAATGGCGTTGACCCGTGCACACTTGAAAAGTACGCGTCCGATGACAAATACCGAGTTGTCCAGAACGTTGACGACAAAGACACAACCCGCACGGTTGTGGGCGGCATATCGTACACTGCCGCACTTTCCGTCAGATACTGCGAAATTACCGTCAACAACGTATTTTGCGACGGCACAATCAGCGTGCTTTCCAGTGACATTGGAGATGTAAAAGAGAAGGTACACTTTGTAAATTCGGCGGCGGTCAATGTGAAAAACAATTATTTCGGCAGCGACTTTGTGAAAAATGAACTTAAAAAAGTCTCGATTAAGGACTTTTTGGAAAAAGTTCTGCTTTTGTCCAACGACGATATTTTGAAAGAGTATTTCGGCGTGGACAAAAACAATAACGCTTTTAAGGGCGAAACAAACTTTGTTTTTGATGTCCGGGACGACAGCCAAAAAACTTATGAGAAAGAATATAAAAAAGAAAATATTACCCATGACAGAAAGGTAGTTATTATTCGTGCGCATTACGAAATGACCGAAACTGTAACCTGGAATAACGACGAAAGATGGGAAGTTACAGGCAATCCTTTTTCTTGGTGGAAAAAGATTGCTGATACAAATTGGCATAAAGATGATGTTGATTATTCCGAAGGCAAATACGTTGCGGATTTGGTATATTGCATTGAGGATAACGCAACTTCTTCAAAGAGTGGATATACTAATAATACGAATAATGCTACCAATAAGTTGATAACGTCCGACGGAGAAATCATAGACTATGATAAACGCAAAGAGCTGCTTGATTTGAACCCTGCGGAAGAAGCCCTTGTAAAGTATCTTTATGAATCAAAAGATAGTGGAATTTATAAGTACGCTCTTAATCTTACGCAAACGGCGTTTATAGATTTCAGAACAACACCGATAACTAAGGATGGCAAAACTTACGACAGTTTTGAGAATTATTTCAAGGAAGAACACATCGCAGGTTTTGATACTGCAACAAATGATCCGCGTACTACAACGGGAAATATCTCGTATACAAAAGGCATATCTCATTATGGTATAGATTATGATAAGGACGGTTGGTTTGTATCTGCAACACGTAAAACGACGGCAAGGTATGACTTTACGCTGAAACCATTCAATTCTATTACCGGCGTTAAAGATAATGAGAACTGCAACCTTATAGGATATGACAAACTGTCTTACGTGCTGAACGGAAACGATATTCTGACAAGTGCGTTCCTTAATACCGATTACCTTATCACGATGTTCAGCAACGGCGCGAACGACTTTGACGGCATCGATCTCAACGCCTTGTTGGGCGCGGCGGCAAACGGACTTGTCGGCTCGGCAATCAACGGCGGCAAGTTAAAGACGTTTGGCGTAGGCAGTACGTCAAATCAGTTTGACGCAATGAAAGGCACTACAAAGGCGTTCAACGAAGGCTTATACGGCATGTATCTTGTCGTGGATAATAGATATTCCTTGGTTGACAACGCCGCGACCGTAAAGGCGATTTTTGAAGAAATCAAGTCGTCGAAATTTGCAACCGTCGTGGAAGCGAACGCCAATCAGGAACAAGCCAAAGAGAATGTCAAGAAAATCCTGGCAGATTTGAAAGAAAAGGGCGATATCGAAGAGTACAATACCTTCGATATTTATGGCTCAATCAACGAGTATGATAGATATCTTCTGGGCATTACAAGTGGGAAACCTGTCAAAGATTATAAATGCTCAAAAGGCACTTTGACAAAGATGTATATCAGGCTTTTGCAATCGTCAATGCCGAACAACCCCATGCCCGAATCTTGGTTTATAACAGATTCATTGCCCAACAATGAAGACTCGCGTTTTAATATCAGAAGATATTATTACATGGAGAGTTCAAATGATATTGAAGACGGTACCGGCTTAACGTTAAGGTTGATGGATTTCTACAACAAAGATAACGCGAACAGCCCACATCTTCGCGCGGACAACACGTTTGCAATCGACGAAAAATACAATCAGACGTTTACCGGGCTGAAAGATAAAACTTTGAGTGGATTTAGCGTCATAGCGCAACGCTCGGAAGTGCAATATACGATAAAGCAAAATACGTACTTCAATTTTGAAGAAAGCAATACGCAAATCGTGTTCGGGGCGTCCACGGATGGCGTTGACAAGAGGGTTCGTATGAACTTCCTTATCGACACGTCGGAAAAAGATGTCTATATCTTCTTCCATTGCAAGGCGCTTGATAAATCAAAGGACAAGAAAGAGCAAACAAGGTTCTTGTTCCAAAAATGTTCGTTCCAGGTGACGGGCAAAAACAATGCATACCTTATGCTTGTGGACGACACTTCCTTTGCCGCAAATGCGTACAGCCTGGAAATAAGCAATACGATACTTTCCGAGGACAAGACGGACGAAAAAGTCGGCACGCATTTCAAGTCGAACACGTATCAGAGGTACGTTGCAAGATTCAAGGGACACGGGAATGCTTACTCGGCATGGAATGTCAGCAACTTGTTTGACATATCACAGATGCAAGCATTGCCTGACGGCGATCCGGCAAAAGTCGGCAATATGTTCATAATCGGTATGGGCAGAAACTACGTCAAGTTCGGACGTGGCGGCTCGGTCAACGCGATGGTTTATATCCCCAACGGCATGTATTCCAACGAATCGTCGGGTCTTTTCAACTCAATCCCGATCGGAAACTCGGGCAATAACGAGGCGTCCATTGTTGCAAAAGATATTTATATCGGCGGAAGTAGCCGCGGACAACTGATTTTTTCAAGCTACGACGCGGCAAAAATCGGCAGCAAGAACAATAATAGCGCAGGCTTGGTTATGGACGGTTTGATTAACCCCGACACGGTGTCGCACGACACGAAATGGGTTGCGGGCGATTACTATTACGGCTAAAATGAAAAAAGTTTTGAAACGCTTAAAACTGAATAAAAAAGGCTTTACCTTTGCCGAATGTATCGTTGCAATCGCGTTGTTTGCGATCGTCGGCACGCTGGCGTTCACCATGTTCAACACGGCGACGCGCTATATGTCCAAGGCGAAAAAGGAAGAAGCCAAAAGGTCGCAGGCGCAGGAGCAGGCTCTTTTGAACACGTTCATGTACAAGGAAGGCGACGAGGTAATGGGATATATCATTTATCCGAGCCGCGTTTTGCAGGTGTCGTACATCAACACGTCAAAAGGCAACGTGCCGCAGTACTCAGTGGTGCTTAATTACGACACCGATTACGGCTCGGTACCGTTTGCGGTTGCGGTCGAAAAAAACGGCACCCCCCAAACACAATATACATACAATATCACAAGATATCAAGTGACGTCGGACAAGGGCACAAAACGTATACTTTTTGTTTATGACGGCGATATCGATTACGACCTGAACGATCCGGAACAAGTCAAAGATCATATTCTTCCGCTTGAATGGGTAAAGAATAACTATAAGAACTGACATGAGAAAACTCGCAAAAACCTTAAAAAATAAAAAAGGCTTCACCTTGGTCGAAGCAATCGCGGTCGTCGCCATTATGGGTATTCTCGCAACGGTTATCGGCGGGCTTGTCACGGCGGGCACGACGGCTTATATGCGCCAGAAAGAAAACGCCGCCGCAAAAGACCTTGGCACAATCGTCCAGAACGAAATCAAGCGGGCGGCAAGGTCGTCGGTTGAGGTATATTTGCAGGACGGCGAGCTCCCGAGAGATACCAACATGATTACAATCGGCGATACTCAAACCACATACCAGATGAAAAACGCGCCGACGGGCGAGTACAAGGTGTTCTCGTCGTCCGAGGACGGCAGGCTTATGTTTTCGACGGGCAACGAAGAACCCAAGGAATACTTCACTGATCCTTCGCGGGAGGCGGAAGGACGCGCGTTTTACGGCAGTTTCACGATTAAGGTTTACTTCCGTGCGATTGTCAACACCTTTGGTGAGATTACGTCCGTCAAGGTGTTCTGCGACGTCTTTAACGCCAAAGGGCAAAGAAAATTCGACTCCCCGGGGCTTGAAATCGACTTTATCGAGGCGGATTACAGCCAATCGACGGAAACTAAACGTTTCAAAGGCATTTTCAGTTTCGAGCAGGGCAATATCGGGGCAATCACGGGCGACGCAGCCGCCGGTCAATACAAAAACATGCTGCTGGACGCTAACTACAAGCCGTACAATAACAACGACAAAGGGTTCAAGAATTTTTATTTCCGAACCGTGACAGGCGGTTGATAAAATGGAACTTGGCCATCTGTTATTCACGATATTTTCCGCATTTTTCGGGCTTGCGGTCGGCAGTTTTCTGAACGTTTGCATTTACCGCATTCCCAAAGGCACGTTTTTCACCGAAAAGCACAGTTATTGTCCGAAGTGCGGGCAGCCGCTGAAATGGTACGACATGGTGCCGGTTTTCAGCTGGATTTTTCTTGGCGGAAAGTGCAGGAATTGCAAGGAAAAAATCTCCGCAAGGTACCCGATTGTGGAGTCGCTCAACGCCGTATTGTGGACGTTGTCGGCATATTTTATCGGGCTTAACGCCAACGCGTTCATATACGACGCGCTGTTTTCGGCGCTCATCGTGATGACGTTCATAGATATCGACACGAAAGAGATCCCGAACGGCATCGTCGTGTTCATCATAATTTTGTCGATCCCGCTGTTTTTCACGGCGAAGGACGTTGTGTGGTGGCACAGGCTTGTGGGCGCGGTGGTTATCAGCGTGCCGCTTTACGTAATCGCGCTCGTGACGGGCGGCATCGGCGGCGGCGACATAAAGCTTTATTTTGCGCTGGGGCTTGTGTTGGGGCTTTACCCGACGCTTGTGTCGGCGTTTATCGCGATAGTGTCGGCGGGGCTTATCGGCGGCGCGCTATTACTGACGAAAAAGGTCAGAAAGGGGTACGAGCTTCCGCTTGGTCCGTTTATCGCGCTTGGTGCGGTGGTCACGGTTTTTGCGGGCACGCCCATAATC
>ERZ1026968.467-NODE-467-length-17425-cov-5.273345_pt1 | contig 17425 bp, 15 predicted proteins | sample MGYA00519295_ERZ1026968 | MGnify/ENA primary metagenome ERZ1026968 (study PRJEB26926, sample SAMN06164480) | human gut metagenome | biome: ENVO:00009003; feature: ENVO:2100002; material: ENVO:00002003 | host: Homo sapiens | place: USA | collected 2012 ...
TTAGTCTCGTGGGCTCGGAGATGTGTATAAGAGACAGAGTATGATGTGTCCATTGCTAAAAACTATCTTTCCAGAGAGGAACTGCAGGCGCTGGAACGCATTGTGACCATGTACCTGGACTATGCGGAATACCAGGCAGGCCGCCATATCCCTATGACCATGCAGGACTGGTCACAGCGGCTGAATCGCTTCCTGGAATTCAATGAGCATGAGATCCTCCACGACACCGGCCGGGTGACGCATGAGATCGCCAAAGCCTTCGCAGAGAGCGAGTTTGAAAAATACCGGATTGTGCAGGATCGCATGTTTGAAAGCGACTTCGACCATTTCCTTGCCCTGGAGGAACAAGCAGAGAGAAAGAATGACTGACAAAAGAGAGCCGCCGGTTTCCAGACTGGCGGCTCTCTTTTACAGTTGCGGCAGAAAGATGGAGGCATATCGCTTTAGGAATCACAGCATTCTGTGCTGGTTTTCCAATGGGTACAAGATGGTGTTTTTTCACAATAGAACGACCAGAACAAATGTGCTATAATGGCTTTGAAAATGCGTCGGAAGATAAAGAGGAAGGGGTGACCGAAGCATGAAGGAGCGAACCTACATTTGCTGTGATCTAAAATCGTTTTACGCAAGTGTGGAGTGCATCGAGCGTGGGCTGAATCCACTGGACACCAACCTCGTGGTGGCGGACCTGAGCCGCACTGAAAAGACCATCTGTCTGGCGGTCACACCTTCCCTGAAGTCTTATGGCATTTCCGGTCGAGCCAGGCTGTTTGAGGTGATCCAACGGGTCAAGGAGGTCAATAACCAACGGCAGCGGAATACCCCTGGCCGGCAGTTCACCGGCGCTTCCTCTCACGACCCGGAGGTGCGGCGAAATCCTTCCCTGGCCCTCGACTATATCGTGGCTCCACCCCGGATGGCCCACTATATTGACTGGAGCACCCGCGTCTACAGCGTTTACCTCAAGCATGTGGCGCCGGAGGACATCTACCCATACAGCATCGATGAGGTGTTCATCGACGCCACCAGCTACCTGCAGACCTACCATCTGTCGGCCCGTGAATTTGCCCGGAAAATCATCCTCGACATTCTGCAGACGACCGGTATCACCGCTGCGGCGGGCATTGGGACGAATCTGTATCTGGCCAAGGTCGCCATGGACATTGGCGCGAAGCATGTCCCCGCCGATGAATGCGGCGTCCGCATCGCAGAACTGGATGAGATGGGCTATCGCCGCTCCTTCTGGACCCACCGTCCGCTCACCGACTTCTGGAGGGTGGGAAAAGGCTATGCCGCCAAGCTGGAAGCCAACGGCCTGTACACCATGGGAGATATTGCCCGGTGTTCTATCGGGCAGCCTACAGATTATCACAACGAGGAACTGCTCTATAAACTGTTTGGTGTCAACGCAGAACTGCTCATCGACCATGCCTGGGGCTGGGAACCCTGCACCATTGCGGACATTAAGGCATACAAACCAGAAAACAAGAGCATCGTCTCCGGGCAGATTCTGCAGTACCCATACCCATTTGAAAAGGCAAGGCTGGTCATCCAGGAGATGGCCGATGCACTGGCGCTGGAATTGGTAGATAAGCGGCTTGCGACCAACCAACTGGTCCTCACAGTAGGCTATGACATCGAAAACCTCAAGGGTACAGTCTACACCGGAGAGGTCACCACGGACCGCTATGGGCGCAAAATTCCCAAGCATGCTCATGGTACAGTCAATCTGGACGGATATACTTCCTCCGGCGAGGAGCTGCTCAAGGCAGCCACCAGCCTGTATGACCGGATCGTAGATAAAACCCTGCTGGCCCGCCGGCTGACCCTCTGCGCCAATCACCTGCTGGACGAGTCTTCTGTGCCGGAGGATTTGCCGGAGCAGATTGACCTGTTTACGGACTACTCGGCAAAGGAAAAGCAGAAAAAAGAGGCTGACACTGCCCATGCACGGGAGAGAAAACTCCAGGAAACCATGCTGGACATCAAAAAGCGTTTTGGCAAGAATGCCATCCTCAAAGGACTGAATCTGGAGGACGGCGCCACAGCCAGGGAGAGAAACAACCAAATCGGAGGTCACAAAGCATGACCGGACCATACGATGATATCATCAACTTGCCGCATCCTACCTCAGCCAAGCACCCGAGGATGCCGCTCTCAGACCGTGCGGCCCAGTTCGCACCCTTTGCGGCCCTGTCCGGCCACAGCGCCGCCCTTGTGGAAACGGCCCGGCTGACCGACCAGCGCATGGAACTGGACGAGGATGCCAGGGCTGCCTTGGACTCAAAACAGCAACTGCTGTTGGAGCGGATCAAAGAGCGGCCGGAAATCACGGTGACCTGGTTCCAGCCCGACGCAAAGAAAGACGGCGGCCGGTATATCGTATCAACCGGGAGGCTGAAAAGAATCCATGAGGCGGATCAGGTATTGATTCTGGTTGATGGCTTAAGGATACCGATAGGCGACATCGTTGAACTGGAAAGTGAGTGCATTCGGGGGCTTCTTTGAGAGAAATTGAAAAGCTGTGTACAGTGTTTGTGCCAATATACGACCAATTTTATAAGTTATAACTGATAAAATCAGATTATATCAGTTGATTTTCAGTTGTAAATGGGATATACTGAGGTCAACGATAGAAAGGAGGCGTTCCAATCATGATCAAACGAGAACTGTATATGAACCGCATCCGTCCCTTCATTGGGGGCGAACTGATTAAGGTAATGACCGGCATTCGCCGCTCCGGTAAGTCGGTGATGCTGGAACTGATCAAAGAGGAACTGGCGGAGGCTGGTGTTGCCCCGTCTCAGATGATCTCAATCAATTTTGAAGATATGCGGTACTCCCATCTGCAGACCGCAACGGCTCTGCACGATGAGATCATAAAACGGGCAGAGGGCATCGAGGGAAAAGCGTATCTGTTTTTTGACGAGATCCAGGAAGTAGAGGGCTGGGAAAAGTGCGTCAATTCTTTGCGAGTGGCGCTGGACTGCGATATCTACATTACGGGCTCCAACGCAAAACTGCTGTCCGGTGAACTGGCCACTTATATTGGCGGACGGTATGTGGAGTTTGTGATTTACCCATTCTCCTTCGCTGAATTCCTGGAACTGTACCACACAATTGCACCAAGCGATTCGATCCAGCAATGCTTTCAAAAATATCTGCTGGCCGGAGGAATGCCCTATCTGGCCAACCTCCGGTATGAGGAAGAACCCTCCCGGCAGTATCTCACAGATCTATTCAATTCTGTGCAGCTCAAAGATATCGTAAAACGGAACAAGATTCGGGATATTGATTTGCTGGAGCGCATCATTGCGTATATGACCGCAAATGTCGGAACAGTTTTCTCAGCGTCCTCTCTGGCTAAGTTTTTCAAAAATGAGCAGCGGACTGTCGCGGCAGAAACCATCCTGAACTATGTGCGGTACTGCTGTGACGCATATCTCTTCTATCAGGTAAAGCGCCAGGACCTGCAGGGCAAGCAGATACTGGCCTCCAACGAAAAGTATTATATTGCGGATCACGGTATTCGGGAGGCTGTGTTCGGTTGGAAATAAAATTTTGCTCTCTCCATCCCGCCCCATGCCGCTCCGTAGTGCGCAAAATCCGCATAATTGCTGGGTTTTTGAAACTATTTATCATTCGTCCTGTGTCCTATTTGACCGTCCGCTTCACTCGAAAAGTTGTATAAAAATTGTAGTTGTTTGTAGGCATATTTTTTTGTGAAAAAGTGTGTCAGCTCCAAAATGTCAAAAATTGGATAAATTTTCCATGAAAAGGACTGGCACATTGTAGAGCCATGAAGAACATCCCTGATACTGTTTCTTTATCGCTTTTAGCCTATATTATAAGGTATCAATGCTAAAACTGCGGAAACCAGCAATGCACAAACTGCTTATTTGCAGCTCATACAAATATGAGTATACCCCCATCAGTTATTCAAGTCAACATTTTTCAGCGAACTACTTGTCTGCATAAAAAACTAGGAGGTTCACTATGCCAGAATACCAACTTCAAATCAAACAAGTGGTAGATTACCCACGATGCCGGATTTATCGTGAGTTCATCCACAAACTGATCAACGACCGGAGCATCCGCATAAACGGAGGCTCCGGCCTTTTTCATTTTACTGTACTTTGCAGCTATGCAAACTTCCGCACCTCATATCGCCGTATTGACGGGATCAGTTACACAGTCTCCCCCGGCGAATGGGTCTGCACCGTCAAGGAACTGTCTTGCTGGTTCCGCACCCGCTTTCATCGGCAGGCGCTGTCCATGCTGGATACCCTTCAGAAGCAGCACTTGATTTCCTATACACTGCTGGGCCGTGGCAATGTAGTCAAATATAAAATCCTCCACTGGGCCCGCCACAATTCCGCACTGGAGTACAATGCCCCTTGCCAAAAGGATACCGGTTTTTTCTTCCTGCCAGTCTCTGTTGCCCTGGAACTGGTCAGCTCTGCCCGCTGCTCTGAAATGGACATCGTTCTGGATCTGTGGGTATCCGCTGTCTACAACGATACGCAGGTGCAGGGGTCAGAGGTCGGTCCGGTAGCCTACTTTCGCAATGGTACAGGAAACCCGTTGGTCAGTTATACCGAACTCTCCTGCCGCTGGGGGCTGTCACGCGCTACCGTATGCCGGATACTGAAAAAGTTGGACGGTCTTGGGTATATCTCTATCATGTCGTTTCCCGGCCGGCATGGAAGCGTGATCTACCTGCAGAACTACCTGTCCACCATGTTTGAGATTTCCGATGTTTTAATCGACAAGGAGGAAGTTGCCATGACCTTAAACATTCATCTGGAGCTTCCGGAAACTGCTGAAACCGAAGAGAGCCATTCTATCTCTGAGCATGAGGTCATTGTTTCGGATGCACTTTCCAGCGTTTCAAAATCGCACATTGAAACGATACTCCGCAAGATGGCTGACATCCTATCTACGCAAGGGATTTCCTGCTTTTCTTGCCCACTCTCCTGCTATAAGTTATATCCCTTATCGGACGACTGCTGGGAAGAGTTGATTCCGCGTGCGCGAGGGAAATCTACAGTCCACTTTGGTCTGACCATCCTCTGCGGCACAAACACTTCAATCGCCACTTTTGAACTTACACTCACTCCCTCTGAGGAGCACGAAAATAGGAGGAACCTGAAATGAGAAAATTTGTTGAACCTGATGTTGCTGATAATCCCCTGTACCATGATACCTGGAAACTGCTGAAAAAATACCGGGATGTTGTGTGGAGCCTGGAGCTTTCTGTCCAGCATGTCCGCACCAAGTTTGAGATTGAGTATGGTACCTCCATTGAGGATTTTCTGGATTCAGTCTATCTGGCTGGCGCTGATTTGGCCGGAAGCGACATCGAGCATCATGCCAAATGCATTGAACGCAGCCACAAAATGCTCAAGCTGCTGGATTCCGCAATCGAATTGCTGCGTACCAAGCACAAAAACGGTGAGGCATATTACTGGTTGCTGTACTACTCCTTCCTCTCGCCGCAGCAGCTCAAAAATGTTGAGGAAATTATCGAGACCCTGCGACCGCATATCCGCGACATCAGTTTCAGAACTTACTACCGCAAACGCCGGGAAGCCATTGAAGCCCTCAGTTCCGTTCTTTGGGGCTATACCTCCAAGGACAGTTTAGACATGCTGGAGCAGTTCTTCCCAGAGCCAAAATCATCTTCCGGACAATCGGGCAAATAATTGGCACAATTCGGGAACAAAATTGGCATGGTTCTGCTCTTTCAGTGTAAATACCGATGTGTTAAACTGAATATGCTCAAACTTGCACCCAAAACCGAACAGGACAGTAACGGCACCTTTCATCAGGGTGCTTTTTTGCTGCCCAGATGGCCGCCCGGCCATTTGAAAGCCCACATTTGTTTTGACAGGTGTGGGTTTTTCTGTTCCCTATTGAGCATCAAAAAATCATTCAGAATTGGAGGATCGCAAATTGAAGAAAACGAAAACCCCTCAAACTCCGCAGCTTCAGGAGCCGGATACCCAGTCCAAGCGCAGGCTTTCGCTGCCCAAAGTGGCTTACAGCGCCTTCCTGTGTGTGATGATGTCCATGATATTCTGCCAGCCGGCTTATGCGGCAACAGATGTATGGACCAAGGCCAAAGAGATCATGCAGGATGTATACACCCAAATCCTTGCCATCTCCACTATCGCCGCCATCGTCACTGCTTCGGTAGCCTTGCTGCTCATGAACTTCTCCCGTTCCGGACGGACGGTGGATGAAAGCCGCGCCTGGCTCAAACGAATCTGTATCACCTGGGCTATCCTCAATGGCTTGGGCTTTATCATGGCGTATGTGACGCCGCTCTTTAGTGGCGGACAATGGACAGGCTGATTGACCGTCTGACTGCTCGCCGGAAAGGAGGCTTGCATTTATGGGCATTTTAGACGGCATAGTGGAATGGATCGCAGAACAGGTAATGGCCGGTCTTGATCTGGTGACCACATCGGTTTTGGGTGCGCTGGGCTGTGATATGGCTGTATTTCTGCGTTATTTTCCCGCAGCAGAGACTATGTACTCTGTTTTCGTGGCTCTGGCAATCGGGATCATCCTGCTCAACTGGGTCTGGCAGTTATTCAAAAACTTCGGTCTTGGCGCAGGTGTGGAAGCAGAAGACCCGGTAAAGCTGAGTATCCGTTCCGTTATTTTTATCCTGCTGACGCTCTTTTCAGATGAAATCGTCAATATTGTTCTTACCATCGGCGGCACCCCCTACCACTGGATCATGGAGTCCGACCTTCCTGCATTAAGCTTTGCAGACTTCAATTCCGTGATGCTGGTCATCATCGGTGTGTGTGCCAATGGGGCTGTGGCACTGATTACCTTGATTTTGGTTCTCATCCTGGCCTGGAACTACCTAAAACTTCTGTTCGAGGCAGCCGAACGGTATGTGCTGCTCGGTGTACTGGTCTACACGGCTCCTGTGGCTTTTTCTATGGGCGCCAGCCAGACCACAGCAAACATCTGGAAATCCTGGTGCCGGATGCTTGGCGGTCAAATTTTCCTATTGGTCATGAACGCCTGGTGCCTGCGCCTGTTCACAAGCATGGTGGGGTCCTTCCTTGCGAACCCGCTTTCGTTATAAGGAGGTCTTATCCTTGAAGAAACTCAAAAAATTTTTATTTGCGGCCTTTACAGTCGCAATTCTCTCCTGCCTGCTCTGCCAGCCGGCTTTTGCCGCTATCTCCGAAAGCGATGTGCAGGCTCAGGTAGACGCTGTGGGAAAAGAAGCCGTTTCCGGCAATGTGTTTATCTGGTTTCTCTGTGCTATCGGCTTTCTCAAAGTCGGTCAGAAAATCGATTCTTTCCTCTCCAGCCTGGGTGTCAATGTAGGACATACCGGCGGCAGCATGTTGGCTGAGGCTATGATTGCTGCCAGAGGCATCGGCGGCATCAAGAACTTTTCCAGTCACCACTTTGGCGGCGGGAGGAACAGCAGTTCCACCAATGTCAACGCAAACGGTGGTAAAGGCAGCGGCGGCTTTGGAGCAGGGTTTGCCAGCGGCGGTCTTGCTGGAGTGGTGAGCCGAAAAGTCACAAACAGCGCCATCAAAACAGCCACCACAACTCCCAGCTCCAAGCCCTCCGGTCTTGGCAGTCTTTTAGGCGATGCTGCAGCCGGAGGGATCGGCGGCCATATGTACGCTTCTTCCGTCAGTAAGGGCGGCAATTTTGCCAACAATGTAATCGGCAGCGTAGCCACTGGCAGTATCAGCCAAATGGGTTCCATTTCCGGTGAAAAAGCCGCCGAAGCCCTGCACTCTTACATGGGATACGCGGCACTGGAATCCGGAGCTGAAAATGTTCCGACCTTCCAGAATGTCGAAATCGGCGGCGGCCGCATCACCGGTACAGAAGTAACTGCAGAACATCCCGAAGGTATCTCCTTTGGTATGTACCACGCAGACCAATATGTTGCCCCGGAAGGCCAGTACACCACCGTTCATGCCGTGGATGGTACAGCATGGTATAAGCAGTACGCTGTGGATGCTGTTGACAAATCGCCCTATATGGCCCCTGACGGTTCTATCGCCTTCAACGAGTCCATTGTCAAAAAGCTGCCTCCAGCCCCGAGGAGAAAGGACAAGATATAAATGCCAGAAGATCAGAAAAGCGGTTTTTCCGAAGCTGTGGAGACCGGCGCCTCCGCAGCGCATACCATCCGCGGTGCAATCAAAACCGGAAAAGCTATTTCCTCCGCTGCCAAAGGCGCTGCCGCAGGCGGTCCTTACGGTGCAGTTGCAGGCGCAGTGTGGGCAGGTCGGAAGCATATCGGAAAAATCATTGTGGCAGTCATTGCCCTGCTTATGCTGCCGGTATTATTTGTTCTCATGCTCCCCGGTCTTATTTTCGGCGGACTGACCAATGCCTTTTCGCCATCTGACCCCGAAATTCCGATTTTGAATAGCGAAACAGCGATTATTGAGAACGCCAACGAGATCACCTTTACCCTCAACGGCATCTTGGGCGAGGCACTGGATGATGTACTTGCCCGGATCGAAGCTGACTTTGCGGCATCGGGAGCCGACCATATGGAGGTCAAAAATGCTTATTCCGGCGGGCCTATTTATAACGCCAACCTGTTTATTTCTCAGTATTGTGCAGCCAAAGACAAGGATTTTGAAAGCATTTCTCTAAATGACCTTGCCGCCACCCTGCGGGAAAACAAGCAGCATCTATATTCCTACACCAGCAAGCAAGAGATTCGTGAGAGCACCGTGACCGATCCGGAGACTGGGGAAGAAACAACAGAGCCAGAAACATGGATGGTCTATACTGTCCGTTACAACGGTGAGTCCTATTTTTCTGATGTTGTATTCCAGCTTACCGATGACCAAAAGGAGCTTGCAGCCGATTATGCCTCCAACCTAAGCCTGTTCTTGGGCGATGGTCTGCTGCAGAATCTGGAAGCGTGGACCGGAAACAGCATCACCTCTCTGGGCGATGTTACTTTCACCGATGGGATCACACCTGTTGTTTACTACAATCAGCTGGATGAACGCTATGCCGGTAAAGCCTATGGCACGGACAATATTGGCGGTTATGGCTGCGGCCCTACCGCTATGGCAATCGTGGTGTCCTCTCTGACAGACGATATGGTTGACCCTGTGGAGATGGCCGAGTGGTCTTACAACAACGGCTACTGGTGTAAAAGCAGTGGTTCTTACCATGCACTGATACCTGCCGCCGCTGGGGAATGGGGGCTTCCGGTTTCCGGCTGTACCACTGCGGAACCACAGCGCATCACAGACGCACTGGCTAATGGTAAACTGGTAGTAGCAATCATGTCTGAAGGCCACTTTACCTCATCCGGTCACTTCATTGTCCTGCGTGGCGTAAAAGACGGCAAGATCATGGTGGCTGACCCTGCCAGTTACACACGGAGCGAACAGCTCTGGGATCTGTCCATTATCTTAAATGAGGCCAGCCGGCGCGCTGGAGCTGGCGGTCCGTTCTGGATTATCGGCTGATGTGCCCGCCCGGCTTCGGAAACGAGGTTAATCATGAATCATAAAATCGACCGAGATACCTACATAATACCACCGAATTTCATCGAGTCAGGCACCTTCTTCGGTGGTATGTTCAAAGCCCGAAATGTGATTGAAGCCGGCATCCTGGCATTTGCCATTGGTGTGCCGGTTTTTTCATTGCTCCCTCTTAGCCTGACTGCCCGTATCATCGCTTTGTGCCTGACCGCACTGCCAGCAGCATTGGTGGCGCTTATCGGAATTTCCGGTGAGAGCCTTTCCTCTTTTCTGCTGATTTTCATAAAGTACCTGCGAAACCGCCGCATTATAGGCGGTAACAGCGCAGAAGATGCGGTTCCGGCGGCAGAGCATGGCGGCAAGCATATTAAAAAGAAGGTACACAAGCCCGACAAGGCTCCCAGACGGTCACGGCGCTCCGGCAGAGAGGATTTCCCAGCGGAGTTTGATGAAGTTCGTAGCTACGAGATCCGCCAAAAACTCCGTCCTGTGAAAAAGCAGAAGCCTGCCAAGGAGAAGAAAGCCGCCAAGCAAAAAAAGAAGGTCTCCAAGGAGCGCAAAGTAAAACGCCCTATCCGCACCCAGGAGCCGAAGCCCGCCTGCCTTAACCCGGTAGCAGATTATCTGCCGATTTCCAAAATTGAAAACGGCATCATCTACACGAAGGACCACCGCTATGTCAAGGTCGTCGAGGTAGTACCCATCAATTTTATGCTGCGCAGCGCCCAGGAACAGCGGAACATCATCTATTCCTTTGTATCCTACTTGAAAATCAGCCCCATCAAGCTGCAAATCAAGGTACTGACACGTCGGGCAGAGATCAACCGCCATCTGGATACCGTTCGGAAGGAGATGGAACAGGAGACCAATGAACAGTGTCTGCTCATGCAGGAAGACTACCTCCAGTTCGTTCAGCAGATCGGTTCCCGTGAGGCAATTACCCGACGTTTCTTCCTGATTTTTGAATATGAGCCGTGGAGCAACACCAAGCGCTCTGATGAAGAAGGCGAGGCAATCAATGCCCTGCAAAGTGCAGTCCATACTGCTACCAACTACCTCCGTCAGTGCGGTAACGAGGTCATCGTTCCGGAAAACTGGGATGAGTTTACCGTAGATGTCCTCTATAACCTGCTCTGCAGAAATGAAAGTGCTGTAAAGCCGCTCTCCGTCCGGGCACAGGAGGTTGTGGCTGAGTACCTTGCCAAAGGGCGCGACAGTGAGATCGACCATATCCCTGCCACCGAATTCTGTGCGCCAAAAAGCATTGACTTCACGCATGGTCACCATATCTGCATTGACGGTCTGTATTATGCTTATTTGCTGGTGCCCTCTGATGGCTACAAAACGCAGGTTCCAGCCGGCTGGCTCAGTCTTATCGTCAATGCCGGTGACGGGATCGATATGGATATGTTCCTCTCCCGTCAGCCCAAAGAAACCATCATCCAGAAAGTCGGACAGCAGCTGCGTATCAACCGTTCCAAAATCAAGGACGCCAGCGACACCAACACCGACTTTGATGACATTGATGGCGCTATCCGAAGCGGGTACTTTCTCAAAGAGGGCCTTGCCAACAACGAGGACTTCTACTACTTGAATCTGCTGATTACCATTACTGCCTCCAACGAGGAAGACTTGGAATGGAAGGTCAGCGAAATGAAAAAGCTCCTGCTCTCACAAGACATGAACGCCTGCACCTGCCATTTTCGGGAGGAACAGGCGTTTTTATCTGCCCTTCCATTGGTGGCAATGGAAAAGAAACTGTATGAGCGCGGTAAACGCAACCTGCTGACAGGCGGTGCGGCAAGCTGTTATCCCTTTACCTCCTATGAGATGTGTGATGATAACGGTATCCTGCTGGGCGTCAACAAGTACAACAGCTCCCTTATTATCGTGGACATCTTCAATTCTGCGGTCTATAAGAACGCCAATATGTCGATCCTTGGCACGAGCGGAGCCGGCAAAACTTTTACCATGCAGTTGATGGCGCTGCGAATGAGGCGGAAAAATATCCCCATTTTCATTGTTGCGCCCCTAAAAGGCCATGAATTCCATCGCGCCTGCTCCAATGTGGGCGGCTCCTTTATCCAGATTTCACCGGCCAGTCCCCACTGCATCAATGTTATGGAGATTCGGCGGGTAGACCGCTCGGTGAATGAAATTCTGGACGGTCCAGGCATTCAGTTATCTGAACTTGCAGCAAAGATCCAGCAGCTCCACATATTTTTCAGTCTGCTGATCCCCGATATGTCTCACGAAGAACGACAGCTTTTGGACGAAGCCCTTGTTCGTACCTATAACACAAAAGGCATCACTCATGATAACGCCTCTTTGGAAGACCCTGCACAGCCCGGCCAGTACCGTGAAATGCCGGTGCTTGGTGACCTGTACGAAATTTTGAAAACCTCCAAGGAAACGATGCGCATGGCCCACATTCTAAACCGTCTGGTAAACGGCAGCGCCAGCACCTTCAATAAGCAGACCAATGTTCGGCTCGACAACAAGTACACTGTTTTGGATATTTCCTCCCTCACGGGAGATCTGCTCACCGTAGGTATGTTTGTGGCGCTGGACTTTGTTTGGGACAGAGCCAAAGCCGACCGTACAGAAGAAAAAGCCATCTTCATCGATGAGTGCTGGCAGCTTCTATCCGGCGCCGGTGCTGCTGGTGTAAGATTGGCTGGCGATTTCCTTTTGGAAATTGCCAAAACCATACGCGGTTACGGCGGCGCCTCGATTTTTGCAAGCCAGGATCTTGCCGATTTCTTTGACCTTGACGGCGGCAGATTTGGTAAGGGCATCATCAACAACTCCAAGACCAAGATCATTCTGAATCTGGAGGACGACGAAGCCCAGCGGGTACAGGAAGCCCTGCACCTGTCCGATGCTGAAACAATGGAGATCACTCACTTTGAAAGAGGTCACGGTCTGATTTCTACCAATAACAACAATATTATGGTGGAATTCAAAGCCAGCCCTCTGGAAAAGGATCTGATTACTACCGACCGCCGCGAGCTGCGTGAAATCGTAGAGCGAAAACGCCGTGAACAATCCACATCTGCCGAACAGCAGATATAACAATTTGAAGAGCGAGGTGATTCCCATGTGCAACTTTCCTGCCAGACGCCGCTATGCGTCTGCTTTGCGTCTGCATTACGCCTAAAAGCCAGTTTTGCCAACCAGATCATCTTTTGGCTTACACTGACTGGCTTTCCTTCCTATTTTAATGCGTCTTGAATACGCCTATATTACGCCATTGGAGGTGATACCCATGAAGACCAGGGCTGAAATCTATGGAAATGAAGCTGCGGCTCTGCTGCGGATCGTCACGATGTATCCCGGTCTCAATATGCAGCAGCTTCTTTGCTTTCACCCTGGCAAAGAAGAAATCATCAAGACCCTGCTCTCCCATCTACAAAAGCAGGGCCGTATTTTTCAAACTGATACAGGCGGTTACTTTCCGTCTGGTTGGGCAGCAAAATCAGACAACTCCCTGATACGGGCTGCCTGGGTACTCTTGGATTTTATCGGGCAGGTGGAATACCATGCTCCCGGTGATTTTCCGGTCAAGCTTATCTTCTTTGCAAACGGTGAACTATACGAAATCGTCTACGCAGCTTCCGGCCAGGAGGCCCTGATCAACCATGCGCTTCGGGATGACCGCAGCGGTGGACGCCGCATCATTTTGGTCGATAATCCGGAAGACATTCGCCGCATTGACTGCCCTGGCATTTCCGGTTTCTGCACCGTGGATGCAGCGGGCCAGGTGCATTACTTTAAGAAAACAGGAGGAACTTGATTGGAACGAAAAATCATCTCACACCGAATCGGAAGCATTCTTGATGATATATCCCGTTTGAGCAATGCTCTTTACGCGATGGATACCACGGATATTCAGCGCTATCCGGACAACTATGAAGTCTTATCCACTGATGCCGCCCTGCGGGCAGAGAAAATTGCCTGCAGGCTGCGGCATTTGATATATTCCAGCACCACCATCCGCAAAGGCGATTACCTGACATCCGCCGGTATTGTACACGGAATTGAGGTTGTCTATGAGGACGGTGTACTGGAGGTCACCCTGCCTGGTCTGCTCCCAAAACGCAAGCAGAGGCAAAACACTGAGTTTCTGCTCGACCCGTTCTACTTCTCATTGGAGCAATACGCCAAAGAGCATCCCATGCCCCGCTTCAGCGATTGTGTGGTGTGCTTTACGCAGGTTTATGACCAGTGCCTTCCCACCCGGCGTATCCGTGACTACGACAATCTGGAAGAAAAGCAGCTTCTGGATGTCCTCTCCACCTTCGTCATGGCTGACGATACCGGCCTGCTCTGCGATGCCTACAACACCGCTGCGCTGGGCGAAAAGGACTGTACCAGAATCAGTGTCATGGAAAAAAAGCGGTTTCCCGCCTGGCTTGCTGAGCATGAAAACACCCTAAAATCCATCTCGGATTTTTGAGCATTTTCAGCCATTGCTTGTCCGACCTGCCGCAACATCGTATTTAGCCCCGGATTTCGGGGCTTTTTTCTGTCGTTACACCACGGATTTTTACCGAAGTTCCTTGCAGTCTCGGTAAAAGCCACACACCACAAGGAGGTGATCACTTGGGAAATTCCCACAGCCAGACACGATGGCGTACAGGCTTCTCTCTCTGACTGCCATCTCCGGCGAGTTCCCCACAGACCAGCTTAACAGACTTCCCGGCAGTCCATATTATCTGGAGTCTGTTGTCACTGCACTGAAAAAAGACGGGCTGCTGCGTACCTATTACCGGGATAAACTGCGCGGCTACCGTCTGGGGCCGCGAGCCAAAGCCACTCTGCTGGAAAGCCGGCCGGACAGGTTTGCCAGCTACCTGACAGGAGATACCGACACCAACCGTTTGAAATGCGAAATTGACCGAAGACTCCGGCTACACCGCCTGGCAGAAACCTATGTGACCATGGATAATGCGGGTGTATGTGTGTATCGGGATGAAAAACCGGCAATTTTTGCGCCGGATGGTTACGCTGGCGGCAGGATTGTCTATCCTGCTTTTTTCAGTTCCAGAGAAGTGAAAGAAATGGGGATCGACACCACGAAGATCCGCAGTTCCCGCTCCACTGGAATACTCCTTGCGCCCTCCGGCATCTTCGTGACCTACAACAGCAGCAGCGCCCTGATGAAGTGGCGCTACAAATCGGAAATGCGGGTCAAGGCATTGATTTGGAGCGTAATCTGCCAACAGCGCCTGGCCCCACAGTTTCGCCATGAGGATGTTCATGGACTGATTCTGGGCAACAGCATGGATCTGGCTTACCAGATTTTGACCAGCACCGGAGGACGCAAACATGATTTCTTCATGCTGGATGGCAGCTATGAGCATTTTCTTTATCTTACCAACAACCATCAGGGGGAGGTGATACTTGCACTGCTGTGCGACCCTGTGAAAACTGCGGAGCTGGACCGCATTCTGCTCCAAGGTCTTACTGCGAGGCAGCCCGGACTGGCTATTGAGCATGACGGTGTTTCACCGGATGGCTCACCAGTCCTGTTTGGCTATTTCTGCGATCTGCCCCGTATCGCACGCTTCAACACCTCCCTCGAACTATCCGAGCGCCCAGGCACACTGATCTGTTTTGACTTCCAGGCAGAGGTACTTCGCAGCTACTGTGGTTCCCGGGTGCGCTTCCAGACCATTGATTTCACAAAATTCGAGGGGAGGTTGTTCCCATAAACAAGAAAAAACTGATCGTAAGCCTGATTGCAGCGCCCTTTGCCATTCTTGCGATTCTATACGCAGGCGGCTTTCTGGCACAGCTTTTGGGTAACTATGCAACCTGGAAACAGGGCGGCGGTATTCCCGGCGACGGTACTTCACCGCTGGCCGCTTCGCCCGACTTCCTTCTCTGCCTTTCCTCTGTGCTCAGACCGCCTTATGGCGTGTATGGCATTTTGATCTGCATTGGCTTGTTAGCAGTGCTGCTCATCATGGTCATGCGCATGGGATATGGTGATGCCGGTGAGTATGATGAAGACCGCAATTTCTCCTACTCCGCCAAAGGCACTTATGGCACCTCCGGCTGGATGTCCCGCAAAGAAATGTCCGGCGTACTGGATCTGGTGCCCGATCTGCGCAAACACAAGGGTGTTGTACTGGGTATGCTGGATGGCAAAGCAGTCTGCATACCGGAAGATACCAGAATCAACAGTAATCTGGCAGTCTACGGCGCCAGTGGTTCCATGAAAACCCGTTCGTTTTGTATGAACCGTATCCTTCAGGCCACTGTCCGAGGTGAAAATGGCGCCGGAGAATCGTTGATCATCTGCGATCCCAAATCGGAATTGTACGAGAAGTCAAGCGAATTTCTCCGCAGCCGGGGCTATTGTGTCAAGCTATTCAACCTCGTTTCGCCTGAAAACTCAGATTCCTGGTGTTGCCTTGCCGAAGTTGAGGGACAGGAACTAATGGCCCAGCTTTTTGTAGATGTCATCATCAAGAACACCACGAACAACGGCAAGAGCGACCATTTCTGGGATGCCTGTGAGATGAATCTGCTCAAGGCCTTGGTACTGTATGTGGATCAAGGCTATGCGGAAGAAAACCGCAACATTGGCGAAGTCTACCGGCTGCTGACTCTCAATGGGGAATCCCAACTTGACACATTGTTCGAGGCGCTTCCTTCCACGCACCCTGCCAAAGCACCCTACAGCCTGTTCAAGCAGGCCAGCGACACAGTGCGAAGCGGCGTGATTATCGGTCTGGGCAGCCGCCTGCAGGTATTCCAGTCTGAGCTGATCAAAAAAATTACCGCTAAGAATGAGATCGATCTGGAGCTTCCGGGTCAGCAGCCCTGTGCCTACTTCCTCGTTACCAGCGACCAGGACAGCACCTTTGATTTTCTGGCCTCGCTGTTTCTATCTTTCTGCTTCATCAAACTGGTGCGATATGCAGACCACAACTGCGAGGGCGGCAAACTGCCTGTGCCTGTCCATATCCTTGGGGAAGAACTGACAGCGTGCGGCACGATCCCCGACCTCTCCCGCCGGCTCAGCGTAATACGCTCCCGGAATATCTCCATGTCCTGTGTGTTCCAAAATCTCGCAGGATTGCAGAACCGATACCCGCAGAATTTGTGGCAGGAGATCATTGGAAACTGTGACGCGCAGTTGTTTTTAGGCTGTACAGACCAGCTTACTGCCGAATTTATTTCTGCCAGGACAGGGCTTGCCTCCGTAGCAGTATCCAGTAAGTCCAAACAGCTGGGCACCTGGCGTATCTCCAACTATACACCGGAGTTTCGTGAGACCTCTGGTGTTGGAAAACGCCCTGTACTTACTCCTGATGAAGTCCTGCGGCTCCCGCTGGATCAGGCGCTCATCATCATCCGTGGCAAGAAGGTTCTGCAGGTAGACAAAATGGATTACTCCAAACACCCGGAAGCCAAGTACCTGCGTTCCTGCAAAGCATCTGCCCATGTACCGGAATGGCGCCGCTTGGAAGAAGAAGCCGCCAAAACACCGCAGCCCGCGCCGAAACCGGCTCCTGCAGCAAAGAAGCCGGCAAAGCGCAAAGCCACCAAACCGGCATCCCCCACGGATAAATCACCCAAAGAGGCTCCGGCCCCCAAATCTGCCGGTACGCCGGAAGGCATTATCACCACAGACAAGGATTCCATCCTGTCTTAAACAAAACTATCAAATTCATAGGAGGTTTTAATCTATGGCAACCAAGAAAAAAGAACTTCTGGAACAGGAGGCTCCTGTTACCGAAACCGTTATGTCGGAAGGCGAAACTCTGCCGGCCGATACTGCTCAACCTGAATCCCTTCCTGCTGATACTGGCAATAGTCTGGATTTGAACGAACTGCTGGGGCAGATGGATCCTGTCTCTTATACACATCTGACGCTGCCGACGACTTAATAGGTGTAGATC
>ERZ1026968.515-NODE-515-length-15707-cov-4.894263_pt1 | contig 15707 bp, 10 predicted proteins | sample MGYA00519295_ERZ1026968 | MGnify/ENA primary metagenome ERZ1026968 (study PRJEB26926, sample SAMN06164480) | human gut metagenome | biome: ENVO:00009003; feature: ENVO:2100002; material: ENVO:00002003 | host: Homo sapiens | place: USA | collected 2012 ...
ATCTACACCTATTAAGTCGTCGGCAGCGTCAGATGTGTATAAGAGACAGTCCTTACCGTTTCTTAATGGGCACATAAGCCACCTCATCCAAAACATTCTTATAGGCAGGACGGATAATACGCTTACCTTCAAAGTTCAATTCTTCATTGCGATGTGCACACCAACCGACAATACGTGCCATAGCAAACAAAGGCGTGAAGATTTCCTGCGGCAGTCCAATCATCTCGTAGACAAAGCCCGAATAGAAATCCACATTACTCGAAACCGTCTTGCCATTATTCTTCACACGGCCAAACACATCAATGGCGCGCTCCTCGAGCAGTTCAAGGAAAGCGAACTCGCGTTCTTTCCCTTTTTCGCGGGCAAGGTCGCGGGCAAGCTCTTTCAGCAGAATGGCGCGCGGGTCGGAAATGGTATAGACGGCATGTCCGATACCATATATCAAGCCGGTCTTGTTATAGGCTTCCTTGTTGAGCATGCGGGTGAAGTAAGTATCAATCTCATCCACATTCGTCCAGTCCTGAATGTTTTCCTGCAGATGGTGGAACATATCGGCAACCTGGATATTGGCACCTCCATGAAGCGGCCCTTTCAAGGAACCGATACCTGCCGCTATCGAAGAGTAAGTATCCGTCCCGGTAGAAGAAGTGACACGTACGGTAAAAGTGGAGTTGTTACCACCACCGTGCTCGGCCTGAAGAACCAGCAGCAGGTCGAGCGTGCGGGCATCCAGCTCCGTGTAGTCCTTCTTCAGCATATAGAGGAAATTCTCGGCAATGGAAAGGTTTTCCTGCGGATGGCGGATATGCAGTGAACGGCCATGGGTGGCATGGCGAAGCATGTTATAGGCATACGCAATGATGGTCGGGAATTTCGAAATAAGCTCAATGCTCTGCCGCATCAGATTATCGCGGGAAGTGTCATCTGCATCAGGGTCAAAACGATACATCTCGAGCACGCTGCGCGCCAGGATGTTCATAATGTTGTTTCCTTCGAGTTCAATGATATTCATCTTGGTCTTCTGCTCCAGCGGCATGTTGTCGTTGATGAGTTCACGGAAAGAAGAGAGTTCTTCCTTGTCGGGCAGGCGACCGGAAAGCAACAAGTAGGCAATTTCCTCAAAACCGAAACGCTTCTCTTTGATGATGGCGTGTGCCAAGTCATCCACATCATAACCGCGGTAGAACAATTTGCCGGGAATAGGCTTCAGCCCTCCACCGGGGATGCGTTCATAGCCGACCACATTGCCTATTTTGGTCAACCCCACCAAGACTCCCGTGCCGTCCTCATTACGCAAACCGCGCTTCACATCAAACTTCCTGAACAGTTCATTCTCAATCCGGGTAGCTTCCTTCAAATCTTCGGAAAGCTTGTAAATCAGATACTCCTTCTTCATAATCGTTTCGTTTTATTCGTTATTCCCATTTTCTATTCTCCTTACAATCTCCCGGGTGAAAGTCGAAGTGGACAGCGAGACGCCACCCGGCATAAAACGGGCCAAGTCGGCAGTAGCACGGGCTTCGGTGAAACTCTGCTCCAAAGCTTTCTCTATAAGAGAGGCAGCTTCCTTCCAACCCAGATATTCAAGCATCATCACAGCGGAAAGGATGATGGAACAAGGATTCACAATGTCTTTCCCGGCAATGTTCGGAGCCGTCCCGTGAGTAGCCTCAAAAATGGCATGCCCCGTTTTATAGTTGATATTCGCACCCGGTGCAATGCCGATGCCGCCTACCATGGCAGCCAGTTGGTCGGACACATAATCACCGTTCAGATTCAACGTGGCAATCACGGAATATTCTTCGGGGATAAGCAACGTGTTCTGCAAGAATGCATCGGCAATGCAGTCCTTGATGACCAGACGCCCTTCTGCCAGCTCTTTACCAAACTCACATTCTGCCAGCTCGTACCCCCACTTCTTGAAACCGCCTTCCGTAAATTTCATGATGTTTCCTTTGTGTACCAAGGTCACGGAAGGCAGATGATGCTCAAGGGCGTATTGGCAGGCGGCACGCACCAAGCGCTCTGTTCCTTCTCTCGAAACGGGCTTCACGCCAAACGAGGAGGTTTCGGGAAAACGGACTTTTGTCACCCCCATGTCATCACGGAGAAAACGATAGAACTTTTCAGCCTCCGGAGTTCCGGCTTCCCATTCGATGCCTGCATAAATATCCTCGGTATTCTCACGGAATACGCACATATCCACCTTCTGTGGCTCTTTGAGTGGAGAAACAATGCCCTTATACCAACGTACCGGACGTTGGCAGACATACAAATCGAGCGTCTGACGCAAGGCTACGTTCAAGGAACGGATACCTCCACCGACGGGAGTTGTCAAAGGACCTTTGATGCCCACCTTATAGGTGCGGAAGGCTTCCATGGTTTCGTCCGGCAACCAGGAGCCGGTTTCGTGGAAAGCACGTTCTCCTGCCAGCACTTCTTTCCATTCAATGCCACGCCGGTCACCATAGGATTTCCTGACAGCGGCATTCACGACAGCCTGCATGGATGGGGTCACTTCTGCTCCCACTCCATCGCCGGTAATAAAAGGTACAGTAATTTTTTCCATATTCTATCTTGCATTAAGTGCAGAACCGGCCCGGAACCAAGCTATCTGCTGTTCGTTATACGTATGTTGTACTTCAAAACTTTCTTTACTCCCATCCTCGTGATGAAGAACCACCTTCAACGTGCGTCCCGGAGCAAAATCTTTCAACCCCATGACAGAAATCAGGTCGCGTTCCCGAATCTTGTCATAATCGGCCTTATCCGTAAAGGTCAGTGCCAACATGCCTTGTTTCTTTAAATTCGTCTCATGGATACGGGCAAAACTCTTCGCCAAAATGACGCGTACATTCAGGAAGCGCGGTTCCATGGCAGCATGCTCACGGCTGGAACCTTCACCATAATTCTCTTCGGCAACGACCATGGAAGGGATACCTTCGGACTTATACAGCTTCGCAGTGCCTGACACTGTTCCATAGGTATTGGTGGAGCGGTTCCAAACCTTGTTCGTCTCTCCATTGAAAGCATTGACAGCCCCCATCAGCATATTGTCCGAAATATTCTCCAAATGTCCCCGGAAACGTAGCCATGGCCCTGCCATGGAAATGTGGTCGGTGGTACATTTCCCCTGTACTTTAATCAATAAAGGCATGTCCAGCAAATCCATGCCATCCCAGGCAGGGAAGGGAGTCAGCAGTTGCAAGCGCTGTGAATGAGGATTGACCGTAATTTCCGTCTGTCCTTTGCCTGGAGCAATGTATCCTTCCTTTCCTCCTATAAACCCGTGTGCCGGCAGTTCTTCACCGACCGGTTCGGACAGTTTCACAACCTCTCCTTTGGCATTGACCAGCGTATCCCTCAACGGGTCGAAACAAAGGTCACCGGCAATGGTCAGCGCCATCGTTATCTCCGGGGAAGCGACGTAAGCAAAAGTGTTGGGATTTCCATCGGCACGTTTGGCAAAATTACGGTTAAAAGAGGTGACGATGGAATTTTTTCGTTCAGGGTCATCAGTATGGCGCTTCCACTGGCCAATACAAGGTCCGCAGGCATTCGCCATTATCGTTGCGCCAATATCTTCGAAAGCGGCAATCATGCCGTCGCGTTCAGCAGTGGCACGTATCTGCTCCGAACCGGGGTTGACAATCAGCGGAGAAGCAACCTTCAAATTCTTTTCCTTTACCTGCCGGGCAAGGGAGGCTGCGCGGCTCAAATCCTGATAGGACGAATTGGTGCACGACCCTATCAGGCCGACTTCCATCCGGCGGGGATAGTTATTGGTTATCACTACCTCGGCAAATTTCGATATCGGTGTTGCTGCATCCGGCGTAAAGGGCCCGTTGATATACGGTTCCAACAGCGAGAGGTCTATTTCAATGATGCGGTCGTAATATTTTTCCGGATTTGCCAGCACTTCGTCGTCGGCGCGAAGGTCGGCAGCTACGGAAGCAGCCATTTTTGCCACTTCTTCACGTCCGGTAGCCTTCAAATAAGTACCCATGCGCTCATCGTAAGGGAAAAGGGAGGTAGTCGCCCCCACCTCTGCCCCCATATTGCAGATGGTAGCCTTTCCAGTGGCAGACAATGAAGCGGTTCCCGGTCCAAAATATTCAATGATGGCATTGGTTCCCCCTTTTACAGTAAGAATACCCGCCAACTTCAGAATAACGTCTTTGGGAGCTACCCAGCCACTCAATTTACCCTTCAAGTGTACGCCTATCAGACGCGGCATTTTCAATTCCCATTCCATGCCAGTCATCACATCCACCGCATCGGCACCACCCACACCAATGGCCACCATGCCCAAACCTCCGGCATTGGGCGTATGAGAGTCCGTGCCTACCATCATTCCACCCGGAAATGCGTAGTTCTCCAATACCACCTGGTGAATAATGCCTGCTCCCGGCTGCCAAAAACCTATGCCATAGCGGGAAGAAACATCACGGAGAAAATTATAGACCTCCTCGTTGGTCTTCGTAGCAGTCGCGATATCTTCTTTTGCACCTTTATATGCTTGAATCAAATGGTCACAGTGCACAGTGGAAGGCACGGCAACCTGCTCACGGCCTGCATTCATAAATTGCAATAAGGCCATTTGGGCCGTTGCATCCTGCATGGCCACACGGTCGGGACGGAAATTCACATAGTCTTCTCCCCGTCTGTAGTTCTTCACTTTATCCCCATCATACAAATGAGCATACAAAATTTTCTCCGCTAAAGTCATCGGACGCTGTAGTACATTCCGTACGCGTTCTATCTTCTCCGAATAAGCGGCATAAAACGTTTTGAGCATCGTTAAATCATATACCATAACCACTATTTTTTAGTTTTTCATTATTGTAAAGATTACAAATTAATATCATAAACAAATAAAAAGGCTGAATAGTTTAACAAAATAAAGCATTTTTTCCGTCGGAAGTGAAGAATGATTACCTTTGCAACCATGAAGGAACAAGATTCAAATAGTCCTATTATTCACCTCCAGCAGCAACAACTTTTGCTGCGCATGGAATACGAATACGAAAAAGAGGAATTCAAACGCCAAACCGAAAACATGGGGATTGCCCGGAAAGTGAAACGGGGACTTTGCTGGTATCCTGCCACTCCGGGACGAAGTTACTATAATTCACTGAATCAATTAGTAATAGAAATTACACACACAGAAAATACCGATATAGAACATAATTTTGAGTTCGGCCGTCCCGTATGTTTTTTCCGCCAGTCTGCCGATGGAAAAATAACCTATATGAACTTCACCGCTACCGTAAGCTATGCCGACGAGACACGGATGGTAGCGATAATGCCCGGAGCCGGTGCCGTGATGGAAGTGCAGGAAACGGACAACCTCGGCGTGCAACTTTATTTCGACGAAACATCCTATCGGACCATGTTCGAAGCCTTGGAAGATACGTTACGCTCCAAAGGCAACCGCCTGGCCGAATTGCGGGACATATTGCTGGGAACCTCGAAAGCCGGTTTCCGAGAGCTCTACCCCGTACGGTTTCCCTGGCTGAACTCCACGCAGGAGACAGCTGTAAACAAAGTGCTGTGTGCCCGCGACGTGGCCATTGTACATGGTCCTCCGGGAACCGGAAAAACGACCACCTTAGTGGAAGCCATCTATGAAACCCTGCATCGGGAACCGCAGGTACTGGTATGTGCCCAAAGCAATACTGCCGTCGACTGGATTTCGGAAAAACTGGTAGACCGTGGCGTCAATGTCCTGCGTATCGGCAATCCGACCCGTGTCAACGACAAGATGCTTTCCTTTACCTACGAGCGTCGTTTCGAGAACCATCCGCTTTATCCGGAACTGTGGAGCATCCGGAAAAATCTCCGTGAACTGGGCAGCCGTGCCCGCCGTGGCAGCTATGACGAACGCGAAGGAGTACGCAGCCGTATGAGCCGCCTGCGCGACCGCGCCACCGCATTGGAAATACAAATCAATGCAGAGCTTTTTGATGGGGCACATGTCATAGCCTCCACGCTGGTAAGCAGCAATCACCGGCTACTGAACGGACGCCGTTTCGGCACCCTTTTCATTGATGAAGCAGCCCAGGCCTTAGAGGCTGCCTGCTGGATAGCTATCCGAAAAGCAGACCGCGTGGTATTGGCGGGTGACCACTGCCAACTTCCGCCCACCATAAAATGCTACGAAGCCGCCCGTGGAGGTCTGGAACGAACATTGATGGAGAAAGTGGTGTCCAACAAACCTGCCGTTGTCTCTTTGCTGAAAGTACAATACCGCATGCACGAGGAAATCATGAAATTTCCTTCCCAATGGTTTTATAATGGCGAGTTGGAAGCCGCTTCCGAAGTGCGTTACCGGGGCATCCTGGACTGGGATACCCCCATCCACTGGATTGACACCTCCGAAATGGATTTCAAAGAAGAATTTGTGGGAGAGACTTTCGGGCGCATTAATAAGGCGGAAGCGGACCTGCTCCTATCAGAACTGAAAATCTACATCAACCGTATCGGTGGCAACCGCATTCTGGAAGAAAAAATAGACATCGGCATCATCTCCCCTTACAAGGCACAAGTGCAATATCTCCGCAGCAAGATAAAGGCAGACGCTTCACTCAAGCCTTATCGCAGCTTGTTCACTGTAAATACGGTGGATGGCTTCCAAGGGCAAGAGCGCGATGTTATCTTCATCAGCCTTGTCCGTGCCAACGAAGAAGGGCAGATAGGATTCCTGAATGATTTAAGGAGAATGAATGTAGCCATCACCCGGGCACGTATGAAGCTGGTGATATTGGGAGAGGCAGAGACGCTGAAACATCACGGTTTTTACCGGAAGCTATTGGAGTTTATTCAAAATATAGGGAATCAATAATAAAGAAATACCCCCTCCGGTAACACCGAAGAGGGTATTTCACCTATTTATATAAAGCTGATTAATTGTTTTCCGGACGAAGTTTACGAACTGTAACAGCTGTCTGCCACATTTCGCTTTCACGCAAGGCTTTCAATTCTGCATTCAGCTTCTCACGATAATCGGGTTTGGAGTTACTGTCGATAGAAATCTGAGCTTCGTTACCCGACTTCACACTTGCATACAATTTCTGTACAACCGGCTTGATGGCATCATGGAACGGGGTCATCCAATCCAGCGCACCACGCTGTGCCGTAGTAGAACAGTTGGCATACATCCAGTCCATACCATTCTTGGCAAACAATGGCATCAAAGATTGAGTCAACTCTTCCACTGTTTCATTGAATGCTTCAGAAGGAGTATGGCCGTTTTCGCGCAATACCTCATACTGAGCCAACAGTAATCCCTGGATAGCACCCATCAAGGAACCACGTTCACCGGTCAAGTCGGAAGTGGCTTCACGGATGAAAGTTGTCTCGAACAAATATCCCGAACCGATGCCGATACCCAGTGCAATCGTCTTGTCAAAAGCCTTACCCGTAGCATCCTGATAGACGGCATATGATGAGTTCAAGCCACGACCCTCGAGGAACATGGTACGAAGTGAAGTACCGGAACCTTTGGGAGCAACCATAATAACATCAATATCTTTAGGAGGAACCACGCCGGTACGGTCGTTCCAGGTAATAGCAAAACCATGAGAGAAGTAAAGAGCCTTTCCGGGAGTCAAATAAGGTTTGATAGTCGGCCATACAGACATTACAGCTGCGTCAGACAACAGACACATGATGATAGTACCTTTCTGACAAGCCTCTTCGATGCCGAACAAAGTCTCACCCGGTACCCATCCGTCAGCCACAGCCTTTTCGTATGTCTTGCCCGGACGTTGTCCTACAATCACATTGAAACCGTTATCACGCAAGTTGCAAGCCTGGCCCGGGCCTTGTACGCCATAACCGATTACTGCAATTGTTTCATCTTTCAAAATCTCACGTGCTTTTTCCAAAGGAAATTCTTCGCGGGTCATTACATTCTCAATAACACCGCCAAAATTCAATTGTGCCATTTTTTGTTTTAATTTTTATTTGTGGCTTACGCCAACGTTGATAAATTTATTTATTTCTCTGTAAATATCACTTTAGAGCGACAGACCACTTCGCTGCCATTCTTTTTCACCTCCACATCGTAAACGCCCTCACCGGCATCATCCATGAACAAAGTCAACTCATCCCCATAATAGCTTTCGGCTACATATGCCATTTCAAAACGACGGATGCGCTTCTCCTTATACATCTCTATCGGGAACAAATCAAGGATATGCTCAATGTAACGGATGCTGTTCACATGCCCGTTAATGTCAATATCACTGTATTTGGCTACCAAAGCAGCAACCGGTTCCTTTGAGGCCACCTTTATCCGCGAAGGTTTTTCTATCGGGCAAGGCTCATCGCAAACATAATCTACAATGCTGCCACTATGAAGAGCCAGCAAATCTGCCGGCTTACGGGTATTCATGCTAATCATCGCCCAAACGGAACGTGCATACCCAATCTTCTTGCCCTCCTTATCGATGATAGCGAAATTACGGTCTGTAAAAAGGCGATAGACATTCTCCACCCAAGTCTGAATGGAGAAATCTTCGTACTGATAAGGCATTTCATCCAGTTCGACAGCCAGACGGGACAATACCCAAGTATAATTGTCCTCGTTTAGAGTCGCGATGCCAAAACCGCGGTCGCTGGCATGGAAACCCGCACAATTCAACAAATGGTTGCCCAATACTCCCATTGTCAGCCGTCCGGTAAAGTCGACATGAAACGGTTCGGCAACAAACTTGTAGGTACCTATTTTATTGTTCTCGCTCATCATGATTCCTGGTGTTTACTTTGACGATATTTTGCTTCACGGTCCGCCAGATATTCATTGACACGCTCAAAGCAGCTGGTCGTAATGGCTACGCGACCCGAACGGACGAACTGAAGTACGCAATCCAACTGGCGCAACTCCTCATAAAGATTGGTTATTTCCTCACTCATGCCATTCTTCTCAACAATGGCAAATACAGCATTCACCTCCACAATACGGGCATTGTACTTACGGATTACTTTGGACACCTCCGGTTTTTCTTCCAGCGTAGGGGTCGTTATTTTATAAAGGGCAATCTCGTGCTGATAGATTTCATCATCCGTGAAATAATGGGCTTGCAGCACATCTATTTTCTTGGTAATCTGCTTGGTCACCTTTTCAATGGTATCCTTATCCGTCCAAGCGGTAATGGTATATTTATGTACCCCCTTGATGGAGGAGGCCGATACATTCAAACTCTCGATGTTTATCTGCCGGCGGGTAAACACAGCCGTCACCTGATTCAGCAAACCGGCAAAGTTTTCCGAATGAACAATGATTGTATATAGTTTTTTATCCATAGATAGAGTAAATTCTTTAATTTCGCATGACTTCAGCATTCCAACAACATCTGATTGACCGAACCGCCCGGAGGTGTCATCGGCATTACATTTCCTTCTTCCTCCACACAAGCTTCGAGCAGGAATGGTCCGTCAGTCGCTATCATCTCGTCAATCGCTTTTGCCAGCTCCTCGCGGGTCATTACCCTGCGTGCAGGAATATCATATGCCGAAGCAATCTTCATATAATCCGGATTCATCATCGGAGTAAACGAATAACGACGATTGAAGAACATCGCCTGCCATTGACGAACATTGCCCAGGAAGTTATTGTTCAACAGAATCATCTTCACCGGAGCCTTTTGTTCCATGATGGTACCCAGTTCCTGCAGGTTCATCTGCAAGCCGCCGTCTCCCATGAATACGCATACCGTGCGGTCCGGACGTCCAAAAGTGGCACCGATAGCTGCCGGAAGGCCGAAGCCCATAGTACCCAGACCACCGGAAGTAACAATGCTACGTTCCTTGCTGTATTTGAAATAACGGGCGGACATCATCTGATTCTGGCCGACATCAGTCACCAATATCGCCTCGTTATGGGTAGCCTCACTCACAGCACGCACCACCTCACCCATGCTTAGCGCTTTTCCTGCCGGATGTAATTCCGGACGGATTACCTTTTCCTCTTCCACTTCCTCGTATTGCCGGAAACTGTCAATCCATTCCTGATGGTTGGCGGGTTCCAGCAATTGGGTAACGGCAGCCAGTGTCTCTTTGCAATCTCCCAGGACAGCAACATCAGTCTTTACATTCTTATCTATTTCGGCAGGGTCAATATCAAAGTGGATAATCTTCGCCTGCTTGGCATATGTTTCCAATTTACCCGTCACACGGTCATCAAAGCGCATGCCTACGGCGATAAGGACATCACATTTATTGGTATTGATATTGGGCCCCAGGTTACCGTGCATACCAAGCATTCCTTTGTTCAACGGATGGTTCGTAGGTAATGCGGAAAGTCCCAATAAAGTGCATCCGGCAGGCATTCCGGCTTTCTCAATGAAAGCACGAAGCTCTTGCTGGGCTTCTCCCAGCTCCACGCCTTGTCCAACCAGCACCAAAGGCCGTTTCGCACCATTTATTAATTCAGCAGCCTTCCGTATGGCCTCCGGCTCCATTTCGGGAACTGGAAGATAGCTACGGACATAGTCCACCTTAGTAGGCGCATATTCTGTTTTCTCCACTTGGGCGTTTTTAGCAAAATCCAGCACGACCGGTCCCGGACGTCCGCTCTTTGCCACATAGAAAGCACGTGCCACTGCCCAGGCCACATCTTCTGCACGACGAATCTGGTAACTCCATTTCGTGATAGGCTGAGTAATGCCTACCAAGTCCACTTCTTGAAATGCATCCGTACCCAAGAAGTTCGTCCCTACCTGGCCGGCAATGACAACGATAGGCGTACTGTCAATCATGGCATCTGCAATGCCCGTGATAGTATTGGTAGCACCCGGTCCACTGGTAACCAGACAAACGCCAACCTCGCCTGATACACGTGCAAAGCCTTGTGCCGCATGGGTTGCTCCTTGTTCATGGCGAACCAAGATGTGGTTCAATTCCTTCCGGTGGTCGTATAAGGCATCGAATACCGGCATGATGCTCCCTCCCGGATAACCGAAAATAGTCTTTACTCCCTGATGCTCCAGAGAGCGCATCAATGCTTCTGCGCCTGTTATTAGAGCCTCACCCCGACCCTCTCCTTGGGAGAGGGAGGAAAAGTTACTCTTTTTATTATTATCAGCCATACTTTATCTATTCATTATATTTAAAAGCTCAATAGTAGCTTGAAAAATTTGTTTCATTCTCTCCTCCCCTCGCTTTCGGAAAGGGGGGCTTTTAATCAATCAGCCTCACAGCCCCTTTGTCAGCGGAACTCACCATACTGGCATATGCTTTCAATGCTTTGGAGACTTCACGGTTGCGGGTTACCGGAGTCATAGGGCGTGCTGCAAGCTCTTCATCCGTCAACTTCACATTGATAGAACGGTTCGGTATATCAATTTCGATAATGTCCCCATCCTTAATCTTGCCGATATTACCACCGGCAGCCGCTTCGGGAGAAACATGTCCGATACTTAGTCCGGAAGTACCGCCACTAAAACGCCCGTCGGTAATCAATGCACACTCCTTACCCAGATGGCGGGATTTGATATAAGAAGTAGGATAAAGCATCTCTTGCATACCCGGTCCACCTTTCGGCCCTTCGTGAGTGATGACGACGACGTCTCCACTGACCACCTTTCCACCCAGAATACCGTCACAAGCCGCATCTTGTGAGTCGAAGACTTTCGCTGGCCCCGTAAATTTCCAGATACTCTCGTCTACACCGGCAGTCTTGACAACGCAACCGTCCTGAGCTATATTTCCCTTCAAAACCGCCAGACCGCCATCCTTGCTGTATGCATGTTCCAAATCACGGATACAACCGGTCGCACGGTCCGTATCGAGTTCCTTATAAGACGCATTTTGTGAGCCGAGTACCAGATTGAACTTTCCGGCTGCCGCACTGGAGTATTTCTTGATTGCCTCTTTACATACATTAGAGCTGGTAATACTATACCGGTCGATTGCCTCTGCCAACGTCATTCCATCCACACGGCGGACATTCGTATCGACCAATCCGCCCTTGGCAAGCTCATCCATGATGGCAATGATGCCACCGGCACGGTTAACGTCTTGTACATGATACTTTTGGGTATTGGGAGCTACCTTGCATAAGCAGGGGGTCTTGCGAGAGAGCATGTCAATGTCGTCCATCTTAAAATCCGCTCCGGCTTCGTGAGCCACAGCCAACAAATGAAGTACTGTATTAGTGGAACCGCCCATCGCAATATCCAGCGTCATGGCATTCAAAAATGCCTCGCGAGTAGCAATACTGCGCGGGAGTACACTCTCATCCCCTTCTTCATAATATCTAAAGGCATTCGCTACAATCAACTTAGCTGCATCCTCAAACAGTCTCTTGCGATTTTCGTGAGTGGCTACAATCGTGCCGTTACCGGGCAGTGCCAATCCAATCGCTTCATTCAGGCAATTCATGGAATTAGCGGTAAACATGCCTGAGCAGCATCCGCAAGTGGGGCAGGCATGTTGCTCAATCTGTGCCACCTCTTTATCGCCCACACTTTCATCAGCAGATTTAATCATAGCATCAATCAAATCCAAATGTTGTCCGTTCCATTCCCCGGCTTCCATCGGACCGCCTGAAACAAACACAGTCGGTATATTCAGCCTCATAGCCGCCATCAACATCCCCGGAGTAATCTTGTCACAGTTACTGATGCAAACCATAGCATCCGCCTTATGGGCATTTACCATATACTCCACACTATCGGCAATGATATCTCTTGAAGGCAGGGAATAAAGCATACCGTCGTGTCCCATAGCGATACCGTCGTCAATGGCAATCGTATTGAACTCCGCAGCAAAACACCCCAGCTTTTCAATCTCTTCCTTTACAAACTGGCCTATTTCGTGCAGGTGTACATGTCCGGGGACGAATTGTGTAAATGAATTGACTATAGCGATAATGGGCTTACCCATCTGTTCCTTCTTCATACCATTCGCCGTCCACAATGCACGGGCTCCCGCCATGCGGCGACCTTGTGTGCTGAACGAGCTGCGTAACTGATGCTTCATTTTCAAATCTCCTTTTAATGAAAAAGCCTCTCCCACTATAGTGAGAAAGGCTTAATAAATTATCTTCTAACGTACGAATACATACATAACCTTTCTCACGCTCTTGATGCCACCACCACGACGCGAATAATATGCAGGACTGCCAGGTTAATAGATGTATGTAAATTCATAACTTAATTCTTCTTTTTTGTTTCAAACGTGCTGCAAAGGTAAGGGCTTTTTTATAATCTCCAAACAAATTGAAGAAAAAAATAAGATAAATATGAATAATCGTAAGAAAAAATCGCCCTAAAATCCTATTTTATCACTTAACAGTTCTAAATAGAACCATTCAGACAGCCAATGTAAATGTATTGCCAATCATTGAAACCATTTAATAATCTGAAAATTACCAAAGGCTCTCTACATCCCGAAACAAATAATTCGTATCTTTGTCTCTTCAAATACTCAAAAAAACAGTATTTACTAATTAAATAAAGATAGAAAATTAATGGAAACAGTAGAAAACAAGTACATCACCGTAGCATATAAGCTGTACTCAATCGAAAACGGAGAAAAAGATTTCGAAGAAGAAGCACCCGTAGAGCATCCTTTTCAGTTTATCTCAGGTCTGGGAATGACACTCGAACCCTTTGAAGCCCAGATAAAAGACTTGCAAATAGGCGATAAATTCGACTTTACCATTCCGGCATCAGAAGCTTATGGTGAATATGACGACGACCATGTTATTGACCTCCCCAAAGAAATCTTCATGATAGAAGGAGAATTCGACAGCGATCGTGTAGTAGAAGGTGCCGTTATCCCCTTGATGACTTCTGAAGGTCAACGCATCAACGGAAGTGTGGTAGAAGTGAAGGAAGATATCGTCGTAATGGATATGAACCATCCGCTCGCAGGTTGTGACTTGAACTTCACTGGAGAAGTAGTGGAAAGCCGCCTGGCTACAAACGAAGAACTTGCCGAAGTCGCCCGTATGATGGGTGGCGGTTGCGGCAGCTGCGGTTGTGGTGACTGTGGCGACGGATGCGGCGACCATGAATGTGGAGGCGGATGCTGCCACTAAAGAATTAAAAATTAAAGAATTAAAAATTAAAGAATCAGACTACACAGTATTAAGCATGCCGCATGGTAATTCTTTAATTTTTAATTCTTTAATTTTCAAATTCTATATTATTTACTTGTCATTATCTCCAATACCAATTTATCAGTTTCATTCATTCCTTTAGAACCGATTTTTGTCAGATTACGGATACTTTGATCCACATCCTCATCAATAATACCTTCTACGGAAGTCACACAACGGTTTTCCATGGCCATGATGGCTGAAAGCACTGCGGTTGAAACTCCGGTGGTTACTTTCAATGCACAACTGGGCTTGGCACCATCACAAATCATTCCGGTAAGATTGGCAATCATGTTCTGTACAGCATATGCCACCTGTTCATAAGTTCCTCCCATTAGCCAAGTTATACCGCAACTGGAACCCGTAGCAGCAACCACACAACCGCATAAGGCAGATAAGCGTCCCAAACTCTGCTTAATATAAATTACCGTCAAATGGCTCAACATCAAGGCGCGTATCAATTCTTCCTCCGATTTTCCGTTTTCTTCGGCATAAATCAAAACCGGCAACGTAGCGGATATACCTTGATTACCGCTTCCTGAATTACTCATGACCGGAATCATGGCTCCTGCCATACGGGCATCGCAAGCACCGGAAGTATAAGAAAGAATATGGGAAAAAACACTGTCCCCCATAACCTTATGCTCGTAAGTACCACGAAGGATTTTTCCCAAGCCATGTCCGTAATCACCCTCAAAAGAGCTTTCTGCGGCAGCCTTATTCAGACGGGCCGTTTCGAGGATAAAACGAATTTCGTCCAACGGAGCCGTCAAAGCAAAATCATAGACTTTCCGCAAGCTTAAATCCAGCGCACCTTCCTCCTTTTCTGTGCTTGCAACAGCCTGCTTGTTCAACAGCACTTCCCCATTGCGTGCCATGTATACAAAGGAAGTGTGTCCACCTGCAATGATAGCAGTGGACTTTTCATCCCCGACCTCACAACAAACTTCAACATAAAGCTTCTCTTTAATGCCATCTTTCAGTGCTATATGGATGCGCTTTTCATCTATAAAACGTCTTCCTTCTTCCACGGCATCGGGATTACAATCCTTCAATACCTCCAGTTGATATTCCGATTTACCGATTAAGGCACCAAGCGCTACTGCAATAGGCAGCCCAATCATTCCTGTACCGGGAATTCCTACGCCCATCGCGTTCTTCAAGATATTGGCACTTAAAAGAACCGTTATCTTTTCCGGATGTCTGCCCAATACTTCCGCAGCTTTTGCCACACACAATGCCACAGCTATAGGTTCTGTGCAACCTATAGCAGGAACGACCTCGGATTTAACCAAATCAATAATCTGTTGTCTTTCCGTTTTTGTCATATTTATTCAATTTAGATGCAGACAAAGGTAATGTATTTTATTCTATAATAGAAGGAATAGAAGGAATAAAATAAATCCCACTATTAAGACATTGCTTAATAGTGGGATTCCCTATCTTAAGTTGTTATCTTCCTGTCTAAATTAGATTACTTTTTCAAATTCAAACCCAATTCAAACTTTGTAGTTTTTGACATTGCAGTCGGAAGGTCTCCCAATATAGCTTTTATCATAGGACCAAAACCTGTCTCTTATACACATCTCCGAGCCCA
>ERZ1026968.524-NODE-524-length-15525-cov-5.643310_pt1 | contig 15525 bp, 9 predicted proteins | sample MGYA00519295_ERZ1026968 | MGnify/ENA primary metagenome ERZ1026968 (study PRJEB26926, sample SAMN06164480) | human gut metagenome | biome: ENVO:00009003; feature: ENVO:2100002; material: ENVO:00002003 | host: Homo sapiens | place: USA | collected 2012 ...
AGTCGGGGTTTCTCGGAATACAGTTAGTTCTATTGAAACTGGACAATTTAATCCAACAGCAAAATTAGCATTAGTGCTTTGTATAGCTTTAGATAAAAAATTTGAGGAATTATTTTATTTTGATTAAGGAGTGTATGATTATGGAAATAGAAGAAGTGGTTGTTGAAATAGTTATGGGATTGTTTTTATTATTTTTATCTTATCAAGTGGGTATAAAAGAAAATATTACTTTCTTACATAGTTATCATTATACACATCTCAACCCAAAAGATAAAAAAGCGTTTACAAAAAGAATAGGAATAGGTTCTCTGCTGGTTAGCATTGGCGTTATTGCTATGCCGATTATCAATTTAATCTCTCATTCTGAATTAGGCTACTACATAGGGCTTACTTTGATTGTTGTAGGAGTGTTTTATATCATATTCATCATTGTAAAATACAACGGAAAACTTATTAGCTTTAAAAAGTAGAATTGAGGTATGAATATAATAGGAATAAAAAAACGAGATATAAAAAGGCGTTAAAGTTTGAAATCAAATGAAGTAATCAACGGAATAAACAAAGAAAATATAGGGAGAGGCACAGTTATTTGTGCTATCTCCCTTAGTCGTTTTATCATCATATCAAGGCTCATTCAATCGTGGTAAATTCGTGGTAAAATGAATGGTTTTCTATACTTCAAAATACTTGAAAGTATAGTGTTTATGCGGATAATCGAAAATTAGATATAAAATTTATAATCAAACAATATGTATAATTAGTGATATATATGATCCTTCGGCTTCTATAGGATACAATGATGGTGAACATAATAAACATATCATTATAGATCTCAACGGTAAAAGTGTCACTTTGCAGATGATGAATTTTGATTATTCGTTATACGTGAAAAACGGAACATTAAATTGCGGTATCACAAATGCAAGTGTTGGATTTACTAATGCTATGCTGACTTTGTCAAATGTCAAATTCATTACGGATAGTATCAACTGGATGACAAAAGATGGAATCTGTCTGAATAATGGCTCAAATGTGACGCTCAACGGTTCACAGTGTTGGTTTGAAAAACTTGAGATGGATACAGACTGTGTATTTACGGTACAGAACAGTGACGGACTTAGCAACTTTGGGCATATTGCAGATGGATTTGACGGTGTGAAGGAGTTTGTACCAGAGGGACTTTCTGTAGAAGGAACGACAATCATTGATGATGAGACAGGAGCCAAGGCTAAGGATTTTATTCTCCGTTACCGCAGCTTGTCGGATGATGCAGATGTCGCTGTCAGCATTGCTCCAAAATCGTATGTGTACGATGGAAAAGAAAAGAAACCTGCGGTTACGGTTTCTTATGGCGGAAAGACTCTGACAGAGGGAAAAAGTTACTCATGTGTATATGCGGATAATATTGATGCGGGAACAGCTACAGTTACTATCAAGGGTGAGAATACCATGCATGGACAGATCGTGGAAGAGTTCACAATAGATAAGGCAAAGCAGAAGGCACCTACAGGTTTGGTCGCAACGGCAGAGACTGTGGATGGGAAAAATGATGGTCAGATATCTAATCTGAAGACGTCAATGGAATATAGTGTTGACAAGAAAAAATGGTTGGATTGTGAAAGCACGGTACTTAAGAAACTTGCAGATGGAAATTATTATGTGAGATATAAGGAGACCAAAAATTATTATGCGTCTCCTGCTGCAAAGGTAGTGGTAAAGAAGGGGAATGTACCAGCAACAAATGAACCGACTACAAATGAACCAACTACAAATGAACCTTCAACTGAAAAACCAACGTCAAGTGAGCAGACGACAGAGAAGGTAACAACAGAGAGACAGACAACCGATGAGAAAACTAACGTGACCTCAACAGAGAATACAACTGTAGCAGACTCAAAAAAGGAGTCAGGTGCTCCAAATACCGGAGATGACGGAAATGTGGCATTGATGCTCATAGTCATGATGGCATGTTTATTAGGGGCTGCCGGGGTGGTAGTTTACCGTAGAGAGAAATAATTTAAAATAATAAAAAAAAAATGTTAGCACTCAGTATTGACGAGTGCTAACAAGTGTGTTATATTATCATCAGACAGGGAAGTGATATTAAGGTATCAGTTCCCTGAAAGTTTAGTTTAGGAGGTAAACAGCTATGGAGATGGATAAATACACACGTAAATCGTTGGAAGTTGTAGAGAAAGCAAAAGAAAAAGCTCTGGAGTACGACAATCAGGAACTTACGCAGATGCACCTTTTGGCTGGCTTGCTTGAGATAGATGACAGTTTGATAGCCAAGATATTTGAGAAGATGGGCGTGAATGTTACTGGTGCCGTGAATGCGGTGGAGGATAAGCTGGCAAGGTTGCCGAAGGTCAGCGGTGGCAATATGTATGCCGGAAATAACTTCTCAAAGGCTCTCATCCAGGCAGAGAAGGAAGCAAAGCAGATGGGCGACACATATGTGTCTGTTGAGCATTTGTTCCTCGGCATGGTGGATAAGGCTGATTCGGATATCAAGGAGCTTCTTAAAGGCTGGGGAGTTAGCAGGAATGCATTCCTCAAGGAGCTGGCAGAAATCAGAGGTAACCACAAGGTGGACAGCGATGATCCGGAGAGCTCATATGAGGCTATGGAGAAGTTCGGATATGATCTGGTCGAGAGGGCAAGACAGCAGAAACTTGACCCGGTAATAGGACGTGACGCTGAGATACGAAATGTGATCAGGATCCTGTCAAGGAAGACAAAGAACAATCCGGTGCTTATCGGTGAGCCTGGTGTAGGTAAGACTGCGGTTGTAGAGGGACTTGCACAGAGGATACTCAGAGGTGATGTGCCAGAGGGACTTAAGAACAAGAAGATATTTGCACTTGATATGGGAGCTCTTGTGGCCGGTGCCAAGTACAGAGGTGAATTTGAAGAGAGACTTAAGAATGTCCTTGATGAGGTTAAGAAGTCTGAGGGTGAAGTGATTATGTTCATCGATGAGCTTCACACTATCGTCGGAGCAGGCAAGACTGATGGTGCAATGGATGCGGGAAACATGCTTAAGCCTATGCTCGCCAGAGGTGAGCTGCACTGTATAGGTGCTACAACACTGAACGAGTACAGACAGTATATAGAGAAGGATGCGGCTCTTGAGAGACGTTTCCAGCCGGTTATGGTGGATGAGCCAACCGTTGAAGATACAATATCTATCCTTCGAGGAATCAAGGAGAGGTACGAGGTGTTCCATGGAGTTAAGATATCAGATGGTGCCCTTGTAAGTGCAGCGGTTCTTTCCAACAGATATATAACAGACAGATTCCTGCCGGATAAGGCAATAGATCTTGTTGACGAGGCGTGTGCCATGATCAAGACAGAGCTTGATTCAATGCCTGTTGAAGTGGATGAGATCACACGTAAGATAATGCAGCTGGAGATTGAGGAGACAGCCCTTAAGAAGGAGGAGGATAATCTGTCAAAGCAGAGACTGGCAGACCTTCAGGCTGAACTGGCAGAACTCAAGGATCAGGCAAATTCCCTGAAAGCAAAGTGGGAGAATGAAAAGGCTGCAGTTGAGAAGATAAGAACACTCAAGGAAGAGATGGAGCAGGTCAAGGCCGATATACAGGCTGCTCAGAGAAACTATGACCTGAACAAGGCAGCAGAGCTTCAGTATGGTAAGCTTCCTGCTATCCAGAAGGAACTTGCAGAGGCTGAGTCTACAGCTTCAGATAAGGAGAGGGAGCTCGTACATGAGGTGGTTTCAGAGGACGAGATATCCAAGATCGTATCCAAGTGGACGGGAATACCTGTTGCAAAACTTACGGAGAGTGAAAAGAGTAAAACTCTTAATCTTGCCAGTGAACTTAAGAAGAGAGTTGTAGGTCAGGATGAGGCTGTTGAGTATGTCAGCGATGCGATCATCAGATCAAAAGCAGGAATAAAGGATCCTAGCAAGCCAATCGGTTCATTTATATTCCTTGGACCAACCGGTGTAGGTAAGACAGAGCTTGCAAAGAGTCTTGCTGCGGCGCTGTTTGACAATGAGCAGAACATGGTCCGTATCGATATGAGTGAATACATGGAAAAGCACAGTGTGTCAAGACTTATAGGAGCGCCTCCGGGATATGTAGGTTATGATGAAGGCGGTCAGCTGACAGAGGCTGTTCGTAGAAAGCCATATTCGGTTGTCCTCTTTGATGAGATAGAGAAGGCACATCCGGATGTGTTCAATGTGCTCCTTCAGGTGCTTGATGATGGACGTATCACGGATTCTCAGGGCAGAACTGTGGACTTCAAGAATACGATCATTATCATGACATCAAATATCGGTGGTGCAGATATTGCAGCTGCCGGCGGAGAGATCACAGATGAACTGAAGAATGACGTAATGGCTCAGCTTAAGAGCAGATTCAGACCTGAGTTCCTGAACCGTATTGATGAGATCATTACATTCAGGGCACTGTCCAAGGACAACATCAGTGGTATCGTTGATCTTCTCATGGCAGATCTCAACAGCAGACTGGCAGACAGGGAGATCACTATCAAACTTACGGAGAGTGCAAAGCAGCACATCATCGATCAGGGATATGATCAGGTGTATGGTGCAAGACCGCTCAAGAGATATCTGCAGAAGAATGTGGAGACGCTTGTTGCCAGGATGATACTTGCGGGCAGCGTGAGCACACAGTCAGCCATAGTCATCGATTATGATGGAACGGCTCTTGTGGCAGGAAATGAGAGATAAAATAATACAGGTCATACAGAGAAGGGCACAGGGGTAATACTCCTGTGCCCTTCTCTGTATTCACAAAAAATGAAATTAATGGTATAATTGGCGCTGATGAAAAATGTTCGGTATATTATTTGAAATTTACATGAGGAGGGCAGGGAGTGAGTACAGAGAATGTCAGCTTAAAAAAGATAGATCTTGGCGATTATGTTTTTCTGGCGAGACCATGCGTGGCTGTTTCGGAGGAGGCTGTGAAGCATTTGGCAGAAAGGGCCGTGCAGGGAAAACTGGAATTTATCGGAGTGTTTGATGACAGAATGGATGACAGTGTCCAGCGGGAAGTGGTTATGAGCTTGGCATCGTCTCCTGAGATATCGATAGCGATACGGCATGTGTGCGCGGGGCTTTACAGCAGAAGCTTTCTGGACACATACTGCGACGGAGTGGAGGCACATCAGCAGGGGCTGTTTCCTGATCTGTATATATTGTGGATGGCATTTGTACATGCTGATAGGGCGATGTTTGCAGCCTGTGACATGTGTGACAGAGTTGAGATAGACACAGTGTGGATAGACGATGTGGATGCGGCGTACACGGTCAATATAACCTACGACCGCATAAAGGATCATCTCATGCAGGACTGGTCTGTGTGGGAGAAGTGGAAGGGATATTACACTCTTCAGAGATGGAGATGTTACTACGAGATGCTTCACTGGATGACAGAGGATGCGGGCTGGCAGTTTGCTGAGCGTATGGCTGTTGATTTCCACAGGAGCATGGAACTTGATGAGCTTGACCAGGAGCTGTTCAGCCAGGAGGAGAAGACAGGGCTTTATGTTCTTGCTAAGGATCCGGGATTTCTCAAGAGATATTATCTCGGCAAGGTAGTCTACAGCAAAAAGATATTTGACCTTAACAATGAACTGGGGCGACGCGCTGAAGAGCTGGATGCGAGTCACAGAGAAAATGATGAACTCAGAAGAGAGATGGAAGCTCAGCGGATCAACTATGAGACATCAACCACTTTCCGTGTGGGCAAGGCTGTGATGTTTGTTCCGGTGACACTGAAGAAGGCTGTAAAGAAGCTTTTGCATAGAAACTAACAGATGAGATGGAGGGGGTGTATCAGTGATTGATGTATCGATTGTGTTGACAGTATACAATGCGGAGAGTTACATAGAGGGATGTCTGGACATGATAACCGGACAGACCCTTAGAAATATACAGATAATATGCGTTGACGATGGATCCACCGATAATTCGTCGCAGATCATAGAACAGTATGCGCAGAAGGATGACAGGATCGTACTTATAAGAGAGAAGAATGCCGGAGCGGGTGCGGCAAGAAACCGTGGAATGCAGGAGGCAACAGGAAAATATATACTGTTTCTCGACTGCGACGATTTCTACGAGCCTGAGATGGTAGAGAAGGCTTTCCGCAGAGCCGAGGAGGAGCAGGCGGAGATAGTCATCTACAAATCAGACCAGTACAACATGGATACTGAGGAGTATGTATATGAGAAGTGGGCCATGATAGAGTGGGCACTTCCACCGTATGAGCCGTTTAACCGCAGACAGATATCCACAAATATATTCAGAGCATTTGTGGGATGGGCGTGGGATAAGCTGTATCTCAGGGAATTTGTGATGAAGAATGATCTGAAATTTCAGGAGCAGAGAACCACAAATGATGCGCTGTTCGTGTTCAGCGCGCTGGTGCTGGCTGAGCGCATATGTACAGTAAGTGAGATACTCATCCACAGAAGAGTGGATACCCGGGATTCGCTGTCCAAGACCAGAGAGAAGTCGTGGGATAACTTCTATCACATGCTGCTGGCACTCAGACAGATGCTGAAGGATCACGGTCTGTACACAGAGATAGAGAAGGACTATATAAATTACGCTCTTCACTTCAGCCTGTGGAACTACAACACGCTGGCGGAGCCGACAAAGACAAAGCTCAGAGAGAAGCTTCTCGGCGAATGGTATGACGAGCTTGGAATATCCGCAAGACCTGAGGAATATTTTTATAATGAGTACGAGTATGGCCAGTACAAGGACATGTTAAATTTTACTGTTGAAAAACAGTGATATATATGAGTATAATAGGAACAAATTTTTGATGGAGGTAAATTCGATGTTCAGTTTTGACGAGATAACAAAGGTAGATCCAGAAGTAGCGGCAGCAATGACAGACGAGTTCAACAGACAGAATAACAATCTGGAGCTCATAGCTTCCGAGAATATAGTATCAAAGGCGGTTATGGCAGCCATGGGCAGCCATCTCACCAACAAGTATGCAGAGGGATATCCTGGTAAGAGATATTACGGTGGATGTCAGTATGTGGATGTTGTTGAGGACCTTGCGAGAGAGAGAGCCAAGGAGCTGTTTGGCTGTGAGTATGTGAATGTACAGCCACACTCAGGAGCACAGGCAAACATGGCAGTATTCTTCGCAATGCTTAATCCTGGCGATACATTTATGGGAATGAATCTTGATCACGGCGGACATCTCACCCACGGTTCACCGGTCAACATGTCTGGAAAGTATTTCCACTGCGTGCCATACGGTGTAAACGATGACGGATTTATAGATTATGACAGAGTTCTCGAGATTGCAAAGGAGTGCAAGCCAAAGCTTATCGTAGCAGGAGCTTCAGCATATGCCAGAGCTATTGATTTCAAGAGATTCAGAGAGATCGCTGATGAGGTTGGAGCATATCTCATGGTAGATATGGCACACATCGCCGGACTTGTGGCAGCAGGACTTCACATGAGCCCGATCCCATATGCCCATGTGACAACAACCACAACGCACAAGACTCTCCGCGGACCTCGTGGTGGTATGATCATGTGCAGCAACGAGATAAATGAGAAGTTTAATTTCAACAAGGCTGTATTCCCTGGAATCCAGGGCGGTCCTCTCATGCATGTGATAGCCGGTAAGGCAGTATGCTTCAAGGAGGCTCTTACACCTGAGTTCAAGGCATATCAGGAGCAGGTTGTCAAGAATGCGGCAGCACTTGCAAAGGCACTCATGGCAAGAGGCTTTGATATTGTATCAGGCGGAACAGACAATCATCTGATGCTCATGGATCTCAAGAGACTTGGACTTACAGGTAAGGAAGTTGAGAAGCTTCTTGACGAGGTTCATATCACAGCAAACAAGAACACTGTTCCAAACGACCCTAAGTCACCATTTGTAACAAGTGGAATAAGACTTGGTACACCAGCCGTTACCACAAGAGGTGCAAATGAGGCTGACATGGAGATCATAGCAGACGCCATAAAGGCAGCAGTACTTGACAATGATAAGGCAAAGGCTGAGCAGCTTGTAAAGAGTATTGTAGAGAAGTATCCACTGTATGCATAATCGATAAGAAATATTGATGCATTGCAGTACGTCAGGCATATAAGATAAGAACAAGAGCGGCACGGAAGTTTCCGTGCCGCTTTTTGAGAACATGAACATGAAAAGTAACAGTAAAGTTAAGAAAAAATTACTCATAGCAGCCGTGGCTGTTCTGGCTATAGTTGTGGCGGTGATCCTGGTATGTGCGGCATATCTTCATGCGGGCAGAAGCTCCCTCAGAGGACAAAGATCCAGGGATGCTGAAATGCTGTATGAAGGTCACAGCTACATGTATGATGAAGACAACATTAATATACTGTGTATCGGTGTGGATGCCAGAGGAGAGGCTGACACCGTGGGACAGGGGGATGCCCTGATACTTGTCACACTCAATGTCAGGGACAAGACGATAAGATGCCTGAATATCAACAGGGATACTCTGGCACCTGTCAAGGTATTTGGTGTTGCGGGCAAATATATCACGACCCAGAATCTTCAGGCAGCACTGGCATTTTCATATGGCAGTGATGTGGCTGACGGTGCGGAACTCACGGAATATACGGTATCAGAACTGCTTGACGGACTTCCGATACATGCATATGTGACGCTTGACTTTGATGGGATCAGCAAGATGAACGAGCTTGTCGGCGGAGTGACGGTGAAAGCCATGGAGGATCTGGACAGAGCAGATATACGCCAGGGCGAGACAGTGACACTGTCAGGGGAGCAGGCGGTATATTATGTGACGGAGCGCAACAGTGCCTCGGAGGATATAGGAACAAATGCCGCCCGTATGGACAGGCAGAAGCAGTACATGTGTGCATGGTGCGGCCTGCTAAAGGAAAAGCTTAAGAGAAATCCCCTGAAGATATGGGATATGTATGAACAGATGTCGGGATATATATCAACAGACATATCCAGAACCGGGATGCTGTATCTGGCGTGGAAATTTGCCGGGGCGGAGTTTACTGATGACGGAATGTATGAGTTCCCGGGTTCATATGAGAGAGAAAATTATTATGATGAATATATTGTTGACGATGCGGCGTTAAAGGAGCAGCTTGTCGAAATGTTCTACAGAGAAGTGGAGTAATGCCTGTATGCAGAACGGTGATAGACAGGAAGAATTAGAAAGAAAAATTGCAGAGGCGGTGGCGCTCGCGCAATCCGTTGTCGAGGACAATGAGCGGGAAAGTCACGCAGAAAATGGAAATACCGACAGCCCTGAGATAGAGGCAGTGATGACCGAACCGGGAGGAGAGCGTAAGAAGCTCTTATGGAAGGTGGTCTTGGGGGTATCATCGGTGGTTTTGCTGGTGTGCATCTGCCTGATCGTGAGATATGCGTTTGCACATAACCGGAGCAACCGTGCAAACCGGGCACTCAGGGAGTATGTGGATTATGGAACAGATGGAGCTACGGAGAGCGATGCCTCGTCCAAGCAGGATGCAGGAATTGATGATGTGATATTCCCGCATGTGAAGGTGGACTTTGATGAACTTCAGAAAAAGAATCAGGATATATGTGCGTGGATATACATACCTGGAACAGATGTCGATTATGCGGTACTGCAGGGCAGTGACAACAGCTATTATCTGAGCCATGATGCATATGGGGAGTACAGCCCTGATGGAGCAATCTTCATAGACTCTGCAAATTCCAGAGGATTTTCGGATTTTGATACGGTCATGTATGGACACAACATGTCCAGTGGAACTATGTTCAAGACTCTGCACAATTATGAGGATGAGGAATTCCTCAGAAACAACAGGAATGTGTATGTATACACACCGAACAGTACGCTGTGTTATACGGTGTTTGCTGCATACAGGACAAATGACAGACATATATTCACATACAATGATTTCTCTGACAAAAAAGGCAGACGGTCGTACATAGATGGAATATTTGACGAGAATTTTGATACTGGGGTTGTGCAAAATGACCAAAAAATAGATGTTGACAGCAGACTGCTGACTCTTTCTACATGTTGTGGAATGGATGGAAAAAGATGGATCGTGCAGTCGGTACTCACAGGGGAAATAGAAGCGGATGCCAGATAAAAAAGGGAGTTTTGCACAATTGACGCTCTCTTTTTATGATGGTATACTTTGGAACAAAGTATGATGTCAGGAGAAGGACATCAGGGAGACAAGGAGTGAAGGTTATGACAACAAGATTGGGGAAGGCAGCTTCATTTAAGAGAAAAGCGGCAGCCTGGCTTGCAGCGGTGGCGATAACATTAGGCTGCGGAACAACAGCATTTGCGAATAACAGCCCGGAGAATGATTATGAGACAGATTCGACACACATTCTCATATCCGAGGCGGATACAACTATAGCGGATATTGACAATCTCATGCTTGGAGATGCACCATCGGAGGTGCTTGAAGATAAATCACTGGATGGATATTCAACTCTTGCAGTGTTCTCAGTTACAGCGGTGAATGATTATGATTATTCTGAGATAGAGACGACAAAGATAAGAGGAGCAGCCATCACCAGTGATATGACAGTTCAGGTGAGATTTCTTCCGGATGACGGAGACTGGACCAAGATTCCATTCAGCGTAGAGAGCGGAGTTCTTCTGGCAGAATTCCCATCGGATGGACAGCTTGCAGTGTTTGTCAAGGATGACATAGATATACCGGATGATGATCCTCAGACTGCGGGTGTATCACAGGCAGGAAAGGCACCACAGACAGGAGACAGACTTCCAATATACATATTTACCGGAATCGTAGCGGCGGCACTTGTGGTTGTATCAGTGAGAAAGATAAGAAAATAATATATAGTGTATATAAAAAAAAGAACTTTTGCATATATATGTGCAAAAGTTCTTTTTTATGTTTAGAAAGTCAAGTGATTATTTCATAAAGCACATTGAATAACATATTGATTTTTGGTAAAATTGTATATAAATGGGGTTTCCAGACACTTATACTGGTTATTCCGCAAATGTACATATCAAGAAAGGCAGGGAGTAATTTATGAGAAGAAGTTATGGCAGACGAATGATCGCATTTCTCATGGCATTCATTATGGCATTGTCCGTATTGTTCCAGAGTGATATTGCGATCGGAGGGATTGCGCAGGTGCTGGCGGCACAGTCACAGAATGTGGCGACGGCCAGTGATGCGGAGAAGCAGAGTGATGTGGGGGATTCTGTTGCCACGCTGGCGGCGGATGATGCCATAGATCTGAATGCGGACGGATATTATTGTTATACAACGGTGACATCCGGTAAGACATATTCGGGAAAACCATGGACGCTCACTTCGTCAGAGCTGGTGGTAAAGAAGATTGGAGATACGACCAACGACACGAAGCTGTCGTCAGATTATTATACTGTAGAATACAGTAACAATGTTAATGTTGGTACGGCAACAGTTACAGTCAGAGGTAATGCAGACATGAACTGCAGCGGTACTCTTACATGTACCTTTACTATAAAGGCAAAGAGTATAACTTCGACTGCACTTTTCTATATAGATGGAAAAGAGAAAGCGAACCAGCATAAAAATTGCAAAAATAAAATTTACACATATCAGGCTGGTGGTGTATGGCCGCAGATATATGTAAAGACAGCGAATACATCATCAGGATATTTCCTTACAGAAGGAACTGACTATGTTGTCGATTATTATAACAACGACGAGGAGTCAGAGGTAGTGGAGGATCCTCTTGGGGACGGCCCTAGAGTTGTAGTGTCCGCTGCAAAGAACAGCAATTATAAGATCGGTAGCGACGGAGAGTATTACATATACTACGGAATCAGCGCTGCAAACCTCAGTGATCAGGAGATATCACTGGAGGGTGATACATTTGTATATACAGGAAAACCTATAAAGCCGGTTGTTAAGATACTGGACAAGACCAACAACAAGTATCTGCACAGCATAGACGAGTGGGGTACAAATGACTATGAGTACAAGGTTGAGTATACCAACAATACAGATGTTGGAACGGCGACTGTCACAATAACAGGAGCACCTACCAGATTCAAGGGAACTGTAACCAAGACTTTCCAGATCGTGGATCAGGGAACTGAGGTATACAGCATAGCAGACGCTGACGTTACGGTGGATGACGACCTTGTATATGACGGAACTGCCAAGACTCCAAGTCCGGTGGTTAAGTATAAGGGCACGACACTTGTCGAGGGCAAGGATTATAAGGTGTCATACTACACCAACAATACAAATGCATCCACATCCACATCTAAGCCATCACTGACTATATCAGGACTTGGTTCATATGTGGGTTCAAAGACGGTGAACTTCACCATCAAGCCTAGGAGCACGGAAAATCTCTCCGTAACATTTGATGATGCAGTGTTCAACACCGCAAACAACATAACGATACAGGTTTCTCCACAGAATATTTCTGTCAAGGATAAGGAACTTGGAACTACACTTAAGTTATCCCAGGATTTCTCATATGACTTCAGTGAGTATTGGAATGCCAAGGATTACAATGTAGGAACACATAAGTTTAATATAGTAGGTATTGGAAATTACACTGGAACTGTTCCATGTGAGTTCCAGATTGTTGCAGCGGATATATCCAAAGCTGTAATAACTGCCGATGACGCCGAGTACACAGGTTCTGAGGTGACCACAACCCTGTCAAAGGTCACATTCAGCAATACGGATCTTGTGGAGGGCGTTGACTACGAGATATCAGGTTATGAGAACAACGTGGAGATCGGAAATTCAGCCAGAGTCATGATCAAGGGTCTCGGCAATTTCCAGGGAACATGTGTAGGTACATTTGCGATAAAGACATCTAAGATCAGCATGAATGATGTGGAATTTTCTACGATATCATCGATGAAATATACCGGAGCACAGTTGAAGCCGGATGTGACATTGACATACGACGGCAAGACACTTGTGGAGGGAACCGATTACTCTGTTGCTTACGGCGAGAATATCGTGCCGGGAACCAACAATGGTAAGGTTACATTTACAGGTATGGGAGACTATGCGGGTACTGTGTACAAATCATTTAACATACTTGCAAAGTCATTCTCAGATGCCGATGTAAAGCTGACTGTGAATAAGTCCAGTTATGAATATACCGGAGAGAACATAAAGCCGGATATAACAATTACATACAACGGAATGACATTGGTTGAGGGAGTTAACTACACCTTCCCGTTCAGCTACAAGGAGACCGGAACATGGACAGTCATTGCCATGTCAGCATCGGTATATTATTCCGGTTCAAAGTCATTCCAGATCACTATAGTTGCTCCGTCAGGTGATATGGGCAAACTCACATATGAGGATATACCTGACCAGTATTATAACGGCGGCGAGGTGAAGCCGGAGCTTACCATTAAGAATGGCAGTTATGTTCTGAAGGAGGGAACAGACTTCACAGTCACCGACAGAAAGAACAATGACAAGGTAGGAACTTCTACTATTACTATAGAAGGAATGGGCTCATACAGCGGAACTAAGGTTCTTGAGTTCAACATTTTACCTAAGCCTCTTGAGGACTGCGATGTCAAAGATATATCCGACAGCCAGTACACAGGAGAGGCATTAGAGCCGGCAGTCACCATCAAGAATGGCAGTGTTGAGCTGGAGCAGGATGTAGACTATACGGTAGAGTACAGCAATAACACGGATGTGACAGATGAGGCCAAGGTCGTAATAAAGGCTGCAAATGATAATTATACAGGCGAGATCGTCAAGTATTTCAAGATAACACCTGTTTCAATCATTTCATCTTCAAGCGGAATGGGAATAACCCAGGCCGACCAGTCACAGATGTACACAGGTATGGCCATCGAACCGGTGATAAATGTAACCAGATACGTTAATGGTGAAATTATCAAGCTGGAGAGAGACAAGGACTATACTGTTGAGTATGCGAATAATATAGAGGTAACAGGTTCAGGAGAGAAGGCTTCGATCACTGTAACCGGTATAGGAAATTACACAGGACAGAAGGTTATACGTTTCGAGATAGAGAAGAGAGCTGTGTATAACTGTCAGATGGATGCTATAGCGGATCAGTTGTGGACAGGCTCAGCTATAACACCTGAGATCAATATATACAACGGTGAGATCAAGCTTGTTGAGAATGAGGATTACACAGTAGAGTATGCAGACAACACGGATGCCGGAAAAGCGTCAGTGACCATAACAGGCTGTGGTGATCATTACACAGGTCAGATCATCAAATACTTCAATATTACTAAGGAATTTATAGACATAAGCACAAGTGACAAGATCACTTTGACGGGACTTGAGGATCAGTCATACAACTTTGGCATGGCGGTCAGACCAAGCTTTACTCTGAGCTATGACGGCGAGGAGATGACAGCCGGATCAAACGGTGATTATACATATACCTTCAAGGACAACTATGAGGTCGGTACCGCAACACTTGTCATAACAGGTGTGGGCAAGTACAAGGGAACAAAGGAATACACGTTCAAGATCGCCAAGTATGACATATCAGGTGATACACTGATCATATCAGGCGACACATTTGAATATAGCGGTACTGCTATCAAGCCATCACTTGTGGCTGTGAAGGTTGGAACCGTCAACAGAATAACATCATTTGATGATTTCAATGTCACATACGGTGAGAATACAAATGTTGGAAATGGAAGTGTGACCATCACTCCAAAGGCGGACAGCAGCTATACAGGAGAGCTCACACAGAAATTTGTAATATACAAGAAGAGTATTACAGGTGCAACAGTTTCAGCTTCAAGTGTGACATACACAGGTAAGGCACAGACTCCTGCGGTGACAGTTACATGCAAGGACGGAATGGCAGTGCCTTCAGGAAGTTATAGCGTTGAGTATGCCAACAATATCAATGTTGGTACAGCTAAGATCACGGTAACAGCTCTGGAGGATGGCAATTTCGATGGAACCGCTACAGGAAGCTTCGAGATAAAGGCTATAGATATTGCCGGAGCCGATGTGGCTGATATAGCTGACCAGACATACACAGGCTCAGCGATAACACCGGATATAACAGTCAGCTACGATGGCACCGAGCTTGTTGAGGGTGAGGACTATGTTGTATCTTCATATGATAATAATGAGAATGTCAGCACGGCTTCAGCTAAGGCGTCGATAACCATAACTGGTAAGGGCGTATACAGCGGAACAAAGAAGATCGAGTTCAATATTGTTCCTGCATCAGTCAGCAAGGCAGTTGTAACAGGCGTTGAGGACAGTGTGGTATACACTGGCGCAGATATAACATTTGCAGGACTGGCAGTTACAGTGTCGGGCAGAAAGCTCACTGCTGCTGACTACACAGTGAAATATACAAATAACAGAAATGCTTCCACAACTGACAGCAAGGCAGAGATACTTATCACAGGTAAGGGCAATTACACCGGTGAGAAGATAGTTCAGTTCGTGATCGAGCAGAAGGATATAGCAGATTGCACAGTTCAGCCGATCAGCGCACAGATCTATAC